>OGWI01000001.1_pt1 | contig 91781 bp, 123 predicted proteins | sample 1576021 | NCBI WGS metagenome assembly OGWI01 (sample SAMN07581557, study PRJEB24739) | freshwater metagenome | place: Singapore | collected 2015-04
GTTTCCCAGTCACGATACATCGCAGCAGATGACCAATTCGCCATACTCTTTACCATACTTTTTCTTGTATGACTTCAGTGTTGACAGTGTCACGTGGCGAATAAGATTCTTAACCTCGGAACCAGTGCCTCTAAGTTCTCGCTGAAACGAGAGGATGTTGCTAAGTGCAACTTGGCTATAATCAATTAAAATCATCAAAATGCTCCTAGCAAAATACATTCTTCATTAACACGTCCATTTGGGACAGTGGGTTTAGTGGTAATATTTTTAATCGCACCATTCAATGCACGCTTACCCATACTCAACCCTTTAAAAAATTCTTCAGGTTTGCGAAGTGTCAAAGACTTTGACTGCTTAATGTCAAACCCTAGAATCGTAGTTCCCTTGACAGTCAGAGAAGATTCTGCTTTGTAGACTTGCAGTTTCCTGTATTTGGTATTGTAAACCCAAAGTTCTGATGACCCAATAATGTCAACAGGGTTGCAAGACTTCAATTTGAGTTCTGCAAATTCTCGCATGTACTTGATCTTTGAGACAAGTTTTTGCGGAGTCACAGCACGTTTGCGCACAACACGTGTCGCTTTAGCTGACTGTACTTGTTGAGTGCAGTCAGAGATGATTCCATCAACAAACTCAGCAAACTTCTTCAGTTCTTTTTTGCTGAAGTGTGAGTAACCTTCTTTCAGCTGCTCGCATTCTCCCTCGAGTGCTTCATGCAACTCTGCAGATGTTTCTGCATAAAATTCTGCAATTCGTTTTGCTACTGGAGCAGAAACAGAATTCGATGCTAGGAAACTCTTTGTGGAAAAATCAGATTTTTTATTGGTGCAGAACGCATCAATTTCTACGTCAATCTCAGCTGCAAATGTGCATGCCAGTTCATGAATTCTATCTTGAATAGAAATCGTGGCAACATCCACTTTCGCTGGGGACACTTCTTCAATCTTTGCAGCTTCCTCAAGCAACTCTTTGAGTTTATTCGTGAAGAACAAACTGTACTGAGTTAGCTGATTGAGTTCCATCTGTCCATTCGACATCAAACGGCAAAGAGATCCAAATGTTTGGAATTTGAAATCTGGCAGTTTTTTAAGTTGCTTAGCAACTCTCAAGTTTGCCTTAGTGAAGTATGCGATCGCATACAGTTTTTGTTCTTTCGAACCATAGTTCGAAGAATAGTATCCGAGTGCTCGACCAAGACTATTGGCAAAATTGTCATGATCAATTTTTGGTTCATTAGTTTTTTGTGATGCCAGAATCGCCTGATTCTTAGCACGTCGTTTTGCATTCACAGCCATAGGTTTTCACCTCCAAGTTATAATATAATTATACCTCAACTGCGAATTAAAGACAACACATCATTTGCAAGTTGCATACGCCCTTCCTCGAGAAGGATCCAATGTGATGAGTCATACATTCTTGGAGAAAGAAATTCATACTTTGAATACACTTCCTCTTTCACACAGTTAGTAAAGGCAACTGTTATTTTACTTTGAGATAAAGACAACACAGATTTATTAGTGTAAAAGTCATACGATGACTTGGAGAATATTTTTGGATATTTTGGAGAATTAAATATGAAAGATCCCAAAGAATTTAAATAATTCTCCTTTACGCCTTCGCTCATATTAGAAAACGCATCAACTGTTTCTTTAACATCTAATACATTATATGTGTAATAGGTATCAAACTCTTTATTTTTTATTTGAGTTCCTGAAAATGGGTCTAATAAAATAACATTATCTAATTTGTATTTGATGCCAGCTTCGAATGCTGCAATACATCCATAACTATATCCCATGACATTACGAATATTATATTTTTCTACAATATCATATGTTGCCTGTAACACATCTTCATGACATGTATCTGGTATATCGAATGCAAAAGTTTCGATATTATTCTTGTTTAAGATTTTACAGAAACTGTCTTCTCTACAATCTAGATCGAACATGGATTTGGTTTTCCATGTAGCACCCATCAGATAGAGAAGATTGCCAGATATTTCTTTAGGGGTTTTTCGGTGCAGCTGTAATTTGTTCATACATTTCCACAAACTCTTCATGCTGTTGGACTTCTTGAGTCAGACTCTGCTTATGATAAGTTTTGATCATCTTGTTGACGATCTTCTTGGAAATTTGGAACGAATCAGAAACATCTTTGGCGATTTCTTTGATAAGGTCACGCTCTGCTTCGATGCGTGTCATTGAGTTTGATGCCTCACGAATGGCACCAAAGATCTTCTTACGATCTTCAGGTGAAGAAATTTGCATAATTAATCCTTATTACGAGATACAAGACCACCAGACAGAATAGCACCAAGCCACAATGCAGCTGCCCAAGTGTAGAAATTATAACCAATGTTCAGATTGAACAGTGTATTGATAGACCATACAGTGAGTAGTGGTCCAAAGACGATCACAGCTACGACAAAGACGAGCAGCAGTGTGATGTTTGTTGCAGTAGGTTTCATGTTAATTCTCATAGATCAAAACTGACTTTGGTTACGGAGTCCCAACGGAAGGATCTCCACTCTTGCTTTTCTGTATCAAAGACCCGAACTGCGGATCCAGAATCGCTGGAACCTTGCGACTCTTTCGGCTTCTTGTCCACGGGAATTGCAGACTCGACGAGGGTGCATCGCATTTCTCTTTGCGACCCATCTTTTTTGGTAAAAGTAACGCACAAATCTTTGACATTAGAATCCCTCAGTAGTCCAGTTGTCCATGTTTTAAACTCTTCAAACTCTTTCTGATTCGCAAATACGGTTTGCATCATAATACTCCTTATGTTTCACTTTGCGAGTAAAATACATCTTAGACTCCACTACACGCATTCTGTACTTTGGAGTTCTAAGATCTTTAGCCACCAAATTCTTTGGCTTACTTGTATTATACTTCGTCTTCATAATATTCTCAAGTTTATTCTTTCTCTTTTGCAGTAACAAACTTAGTGTTCTTTGCAATTAGTTCTGCTTGGATCATTAACTTTTTGAAAGTGTTGCGATCCTCTGCGCTTTTAAATTTTGACAGCGCAAGCATAATTTTCGTTTGTTTCGTCATTCGATAATTCTTATCAGCGTTCATTCAGTTTCCTTAAAAATTGTTGACCATGTCTGTAATTTAGCATATTTTGCCTTTTTACTATCAAGCACTTCCATTGAATCGATAACTCCAGTTGACATCATCAACTCAATCATACACAACAAGTCACCAACTTCTTCGGTTAGTCGTTGCTTGTTGGTTTTGCTATTGTGTTCGCTTTCCATTCCGAAACGAAACACCTTACTGATTGCTTGCGTTACTTCAGCGCATTCTTCTTGTGCAATCAGCATTACTTCTTTTTGACTTTCTTTCATATTATTCCTCACGAGACATCATCTCATATTGTTTTTGCAATTCCAACTCTTGCATCAGTAGATCTTCCTGCGCAATCACCCAGTCCAATGGTATCTGCAGTACACTAGCAATGGTCTCTGGAGCATGTCCTGCATAGAGCATGTCTTCCATTTCCATAGCAATCTCAGCCATTTTACTCATTGCATACTCCGTGTTCCGCTATACATAAGAACAAGACCAGCAACTGCTAGTCCCATCAGAACTAACAAATCATTATCGTTTGCGTTGTCTAAACCACCTGCAACACCAAACACTATCAACAAACCAAGAACGAATCGAATCATTTTATATTCCTTATCAACACTCAACACTGTTATTATGCCTCATCGTCAAATAAAAGACAAGCATTACAAAGAAAAAACCCTACTAAAAGTAGGGTTATGTAAGTTGTTGATTTATAACGGATTTTATGACTTGCAACTATTCCCTGTAGGACACTTCCCGATAAGGTAGTTCGGCAGGTAGTAGATGTGGAGCCAGTAGGCTATCCAGATGTCAAACCAGTAGTCAGTCGTTGCGAGTGTTGCGAGTGGGTGGATCGAGAGGAAGTTCTCTTGCAACTGGTTTAGGTGCTTCTGGTGATGGAACATTTGTTGTTACCCCTGACATTTTTTCTTGTCCACGACTCCAAGCAGTCACACCCAGAACAGCACCCATTGCCATGTGAAATAATCCAGCACCTTTAAGTGTTAGAGGATCCCACTGACTGGTAACTTGTCCTGAGTAGTGCGCTTGTAAAATTGACCACAACACTGGAAAGAGTGCAAAGTCTAGGATGCATACAACCATATACATCCATCCCATCATGGGACGCCACTTCTTTTCTGTCCAGTGTTCTTGTGCCATTAGTCGTTACGTGTAATGCGTGCTACTGGGTCTCCAGGTTCCAATGATGGAATTGGTGGTGCTGGAGGTGCGCTTGTTGCTGGAGCAATTCCACCTGACATCATTCCTGGCATTGGTGGTCTTGGAGGCATTGGTGCAGCTGCAACAGATGGAGTTGGTGTGGCTGTTTTCAGTCCACCATTTGCTGCTTGCAAAGCCATCTTTTGTGCTTCTTTATCACCACCTGCCAACATGATACCAGATAGAGTACCAGTTAGGAATGTAGCAATAGGAACAATAAGTTCAAAGAACTTTTGGTCGATTGGAGAAATTGCGTTCAATGGTTGAGTCACGAAGATCAACGAATAGAGAACCACAAAAACAATACCAGTCAATGTTAAGGCTAGACAGACTCCAATAAAGAATCTCAATCGAGCCATTAACTGCTCTTCTGTATAAACCACGATTTCTTTACTTTCCACAACTCACTCCTTTACTAATAGTAGGGGTAGTTTCTGCTGGTGGTCCAAGACGTGGATCACGCTGCCCCTTGAATATATGTTCTGGACATGTTCTAGTCACATCACATGCTGGTTTTTGACACTGTTTCTTATCCCAGTTATCTGGGTCTTGGCACTCATATCTGAATCTGTCCCCACCAAAAATAGCAAGAGCTAATGGAAGGGAAATCAGAAAACCGAGCCACTTGAATAATTTTCTATCACTCAACATTGCACCTCACCCTTTATTATAGTTATCTATTTATTAGCCAGTGGATTATCCAAGGCACGTTGAATTTTCTTATCTAGGTTTGCATTGGTTTCTTTGATTGCAACTTCAGTTTCTTTTCTTAATATTTTAATGTCGCTTTCAGTTTCACGCATTGACTGTTTGGCTGATCTCTCAACTGAATCAACTACACCTTCTAAACGACGGATGTCACCTTTTAGGTCGTTCTTAATATTGTTTGTGTATTCTGTTGCTTGCTCAGCTTGTTTAGTCACAATGGCTAAACGCTTGTCAAACTCAGATAAGTCTGGAGCAACGTATTCAGCAATACGTTTCTTCATGGATTGGTAGTCTTTATAAACTTCGAATGCACCATACAAACCACCAAGGATAGAAGACACGAGTGTGAACGCAACCATCAATTTGGCTGGTGTAAACTCGTACCCACCAATGCTGATTACAGTATCTTTACTAGCATACTTCTTGACTGCAGCTTCAGCCTCGTCAATCTTTTTATTAACATCTTTTATTTCTTCTGGCATTTCTTACTCCTTTTTATTATTTTTTACCAGTTTTTTCTGTAGCATTTCTTAATAAACGAATCTGCTCTCGAATATCTTTAATTTGCCATTCCACTCTATCATCTTGGCGGAAAGAATTCCATAGTGCCCACGCAGAGAGAAGAACTGCGCCGATTGATAAAATGTAATTTAAAAATTGAATCTGCTCCATTACTTTGTCTCCCACTGTGAAGCGACCATTTGCTCGTGTATTTTATCAGATGCTCCAGACAACCCCCTCATAACTCTAGCGTTGTCTACTGTTTTCTGATTCTTATAGACAGTGAAAGGTTTGTAACCAACACCATCAGGCATGATGACATTGTATGCTTGGAATCCTGGAGTGAATCCCATTGCAGCAATAACTACGTTTTGAACTGCGACTTGCGCTTCAAGAGAACTTGCCTTTTCCATTTTCTCTGCAGCTTGTTTACCTGCAGCTACTGCTGCTTGTTTTCTTGCTTCTGCTCTTTTTTCTGCGACTTCTTGTCTTGCTGTTTTGGTTTCTTTTCCACTACTGGATCCTGAGTCGGACTTGTTCGATGAGGACGACGATGCGGTTGAAGTGGAGTCTTCTTTCTTGGTTTCCTGTTTAGCCATGTCATCTTTTGTTGCCTCCTTTTTCTGTTCTGTTTGTGCTACCTGAGTAGTTGCAGTTGGAGATGATGTAGATGTTGTGGCAGGAGCCAGTTGCACTGTTGCAGTTGCTGATGTTGTAGATGTTGCTTCAGATTTGATAACAGCATCAACTGTTGCGTCTCCAGTTGCAGACACAGTTGTCGTAACTGCTCCAGTAGAACTTACTGTTGGAGTAACCTCAGTTGTTGATGCGGTAGTGGTAGTTGTTACGCTTGGCGTGGTTGTTGGAACAACATACTTCAATGCATATGCTTGAGCGTAATTTGGGCAAGATTTATCATACAATCCGTCTAATGAGCATTGCTGATCAAAATATGCTTCTGCATATCCTGGACATTGCGTTGAGTAGAGTTGATTGATTGTGCACTGCTGATTGAAGTATGCCTGTTCGTATCCTCTGCAAGTAGTAGAATATAGAGGATCTAATGAACATTGATAATCAAGATAAGCAGCTGCATATCCAGGACAACCAACATCAAACAGAGAGTTTAATGAACACTGCTGTGTATAATAGGCAGCAGCATAACCTGAACACGTGGTTGAATATAACGGATTCGCTGCACACATTGCATCAGTGTAGCCAGCGCATGTTGTTGAGTACAGTGGATTGATTGAGCACATGTCATTAGCGTTTGTGACATCTAATGACCAGCCATTTAAATTAGATGGCACACCACGCCCATAATAAATTTGGTTCCACTCGCTCTTTGTTGTGTCCCCAATGGTTCCAATCCAAGTATGTTGATTCTGAATGTTAATCAAAGAGTATGTTGCGCCGATGTAACCTGTTGGGCGAATCTCTAAGCTGAATGAGTTGAGGTTGCTCATATTGCTAATTTCAGCAATATTGTTCCAGAAATACTTTTGGTATGTGGAAGTTCCCTCTGTTCTAAATGTAGAGGAACCAACTGGATACAGATCAGTCCATAGCGGAGCGATCATGTAACTGAATTGCGGTTGTGTTTCTGTTGGCACTACTCCAGAACAGCAATACGCCCACTGTCCAGGGTTATATCCAGCACCAGGAATAGGAACTGCTGGATCTAAAAATGAAACGACACCATTGGAGTGCATCCACGAATTCGTAAAGACTCTACCATAAAATGGAAATCCAAATTGCAGTGGAACCTGAACATACGAATCATCGTAGAAGGTTGGTGTCGTTACAGTTTGTGCATTAGATATTCCACAAACTAGCAACAGTGCTAGTAGGAATTTCTTCATTTACTGACAACCGAATCTAGCCTTAATTACAGGATCAGAACCAGAATAAGAAGGGCAGAGGGGATTTGCCACAACAGTCCCTTGTGGTTTGACAGGAAAGGGTTCAGCAGCTGCGCTTGGTTCGCCAGCCTGTCCCTCCACCTTCTTATCGCCGTTCTCTCTAATTGGTTCTTCTTTTTTCTTCTCTGGTGTTTGCTTGACGATATCTTTTTCGTCTACACGACCACGAGAAATCCAAACTTCTTTAGCCTGTTCGCCAATTTTACCCATAACTGGGCATGGAGTTCCTGCGTCTAGCATGGCTTGGAATACACGATCGTCTTGGCATAGAGTTGCGACTGCAGCAACCTTCATACCCATATCGTATAGGTTCTTTGATAACTTGATGCGCTCGCAATTCATATCTCGTACAGTGCCACCCATAGAGATACCAAGAATTTGTGTTTGGACTGCACCAGATGCTGCTGTGGCGCAAACGTCGTTATTGATAGTTGTGATTGCTGGAGCCACTGCAGTTGGTGGTGGCGACTTTACAGTTGTTTCGGATTTTGAGTTGCTGGTGCTGTTACTAGTCGATTCAGTTTGGATTACATCTGCCATTGCAGATGATATAGACATTACAAAAAGCACCGCTGGAATGGCGATCTTCTTGTACATTACTGCGTTCCTTTGTTATAGTTGTTATGAAACTCTTGTATATTTAGTTCAATACTATCTTAGAGGGCGACGAGGGGGCTTTTCTTGCACCAAAGAATCGTCTGTTTGGACAGAATCTTGAATATTTATGTGTTTTTCCCTGTTTTTAAAAGTCCCATACTCTGTCATAGAAACTAAGGACTCTTTACCCTTCTCGAAAAAACTCTTTAATATTTGTTTAGACTCTGGTGGGAGTTTTGGTGGAGAACTTACAGCAGGAATTTCTTCTACAAATTCCTTTTTAGGCTCCCCACGTTTCATCTCCCAGTTTGCTGCTACTAACATCAAAACTGCTAATGGGTCGAAAACAAATACAATGAGCATTATTACTATACGGACAGCTTTCTCTAAAAGATTAGCGTCTGGGTTGTCCCCATACAATAATGCTGCAATATATTTTATTGGTCCAACTTCTGCTTCGACTTTGCGGACTTCGCTGGCGATCGGCGCACGTTCTTCGTTGAGTTTTGCGATTTTTGCTTGCGAGTCGCTGATGTCTTTGATGAGTTTGTCTCGCTCTTTGGCTTGACTTCTTCTGATGTTGATGGAGCGATTGACTCCTGCGTTACTGTCTTGGTTGGCTGTTCTGTTGATGGTTTCATCAACTTGGCGATCCAATTGAGAAATTGTTTTACGAGCGACATCTATGTTCTCCTTTTCGATTTTAATCTTTTCATCAATTAATGCTAATTTCGCTTGGACATCTCCAGTTGGAACTGCTTGATCCAAGTGCGCTTTTGACAGGTATCCAAAGATACCCATTGAAGTCAATAACATGAGAACGATTAACGCACTCATAAAATAGGTCTTCATTAAAACTGGAATATCTTTCCAGCTTCTGTAAACCCAAGATGCTACAACTAATTTTGAAACTTCTAACAACGATCCCATTATAACAATTGGAATCACAGCAGCTGCAAATATAGCTACCAGTCCCATGATGGAATAGTATGCAGCTACAGATGATAAGGCAATCGCTGTTACGAATAGTAGATATTTCATATCTTACCTAAAATATGGGATCCGTGAATACGACACATAATGTTATTGTTGTAGTATTCTTCGGTTTCCAACACTCTCCTGTTAAATTGTTCTCTTGCTTCAATGTAAGAACATTCTGCTTTTGACTTGCAGAAAAACAAAATCTCTCGGACGAAGTTTTCCTTCCCGAGTTTTTCAATATCTTCATTTAATTCTTTACTCGATCCGTAGTACTCTTGCCAATCAGAATCAATCTTACTTTTGATCTTCTTTTTCTTCTTGGTGCCATTTTTCAGAGTCACTGTCTTCGTTGACGTCTTTGAAAACTTGGCGAGTTTTTTACCAACATACTTTCTTTGGTCTGTTGTGTTTGTTATCAAATATACAAACCCTACGCAATCTTCTGGTAATTGTAGTAATTCTTTATTTTCATACAACCATGTCATTCGTCATCTTCGAGATCTTCCTCTTCGTAGATGTCAGCCGAACAGACAGGGCAATATACCAAATCTTCTGTTGAATGATCATCTCCTTTGAGAGAGATTTTACCTCTCGCTCCACAAGTTTCACACTCAAAGTATTTAGTTGCCATTTCTAGTTACTCTTTCTGCATTAATTTTAGATTTAAAACGAAATTCTCTACGATCAATTTTGTTATTGTAGCAAGCATAGTGATTTGATCGTTAGTGTTATACATTTCTATAACTTGAGATGCTATCAGTTTATAGGCAGATTCTTCATCAACTGAGAGCATACCCCAGTCGATTGGATCTGTACCCTCAACCTCTTGCGCTAATTTGGCTAGTTGATCAACCGATATCATTTATGTTTTCCTGACGCCAAAACTATTTGGCAAATGTGTTCTAAACGCTCGATGTGCTCAAACGCTCTCCAAGGTGAAGTGTCAATAGAAACTACACCATGCCCTTTGATTCCCACGATGTCATAAGATACATTACCATCATCATCAAGTTCTAATTTTTGGTGACATTGATCAGCAAGTTCTTGGCTGATTGGTGGCACATCTGGAACATTCTTAGCGACCTTTGTGTATCTACTTAGTTCTGGAAAATCGTTGGCAATATCACCAAGTTCAATACCAGCATGCATCGCAGCAACGCAGTAAGTTGGATGAAAGTGCATCACTACACGCACATCGTCTTTGTGCTGTCCCATCTTTCTCTGCAGACCAAAATGTAGTGGAATCTCTCCACTTGGTTTTAGATTTGCCGAGATATCAGTATATTGCATTTCCATCCATAGTGGCACTGGACCATCAATAATCTTAATCTTCTTAAACTGATCAGGTTGCATAGTTTGTTTACGCACACCTGATGGCGTGATATAAAAGTGATCACGATCGTGGTGACGAATAGAGACGTTTCCGTCACGACTAGTAATCCAGTTGCGACGGTATGCTTCTACCATTGTATCACAAATTGTCTCTAACATTATTTACTCTTGCACCTTTTGCTGCAGTATTTTACATTCTCCCAATCTCTTTCCCATTTCTTTCTCCAAGTAAATGGTTTGTTGCATGTTATGCAAATTTTGATTGGGAGTTCTTGTTTCTTCAAGCTGCCTTGCCCCAGACATCTCCCCAGTTACCAGTCAGTGCACCTTTAGCATAGTCAGTAACTCGGTTCTCGAAGAAGTTGCCATGCACAGGGGCATTGATCATCTCTTCAACCCAAGGGAGTGGGTTCTTTTTAACTTTGAAGATACCTTTCATACCAAGGCTAATCAAACGGCGATCAGCAATGTAACGAATGTATTGTTTAACTTCTTCTGCTTTCAGATCTCTCATGTCTGAACCTTGGAAAGACAGATCGATAAACTTATCTTCAAGTTCTACCATCTTTTCTGCAATTGTATATATTTTGCTTTTTAGTTCATCATTCCAGATCTCATTGTTTTCTTTGATAAACTCTTTAAACAACTTGATCATGTTCTCAGCGTGCATTGTTTCATCAACAATTGACCATGTAACGATCTGACCCATGCCCTTCATTATTCCATGACGTGGGAAGTTCAGCAACATGATAAATGAAGAGAACAACTGCATACCTTCAGTGAACGCACTGAACACAGCGATGTGTGTTGCAGTTGAAGACAGAGTTCCGTTCTTGCTAGAAAGTTCAAGCACGTAGTCATGCTTATCACGCATCTCTTGATACTCTAGGAATTCATTGTATGTTGACTCTGGCATACCAAGAGTTTCAATCAAGTGAGAGTATGCAGCGATGTGCAGTGCTTCACGTGCAGCAAAACCAGAAAGCATCATACGAATCTCTGGTTGTGGGAAGTATGGAAGATAGTTCTTCACATAGCCACCAGCAACGTCAATGTCACCTTGCGTGAAGAAACGGAAGATGTTTGTCAAGAATTGTTTTTCTTCCGCAGTTAATTTTTTCTTCCAGTCTTTAACATCTTCAGCCATTGGCACTTCAGTATGAAGCCAGTGTGCTTGCTCGTGTTTCAGCCATGCTTCATACGCCCATGGATAATTAAATGGTTTGAAGAAGTTTCGTTCGTCTGTTAATTTTAGTTTTTGCTTTACCATTTTAGCCCTCGCATGCTAGACATTCGTTACCCTGCGCAAGATCGTGCAGGTTGATTTCTTTAATAACCTCACGCTCGATACGCTTCGCAACTTTATCTGCTTTAGCGATCTTATCAGAACGACAGTAATACATTGTTTTAAGTTTTGCTTTCCAAGCCATGAAGTGTACGGCATGGATGTATTTAATATTGGAATCTGGTCGGAAGAATACGTTCAACGATTGTGCTTGATCAATATATTCCTGACGATCTGCAGCATGCTGAACTACCCAACGCTGGTCAATTTCCATAGAAGTCTTGAACACGTCTTTTGTCCAGTCGTCCATCCAATCCAAGTGCTGAACGCTACCATCATTCGCAATAATTGAACGCCATACTTCGTCAGCCCAGTCTTCACTTTCAGTCTTCGCCTTCTCTTGAATGATTTTATCGAGATAACGATTCTTGTTTAGGTGAGAACCCGATAGAGTGTCCTGGCGATAAGCGTTAGCCCTATAAGGTTCAATACTAGGAGAGGTATTGCCCATAAGAATGGAAGAACTAGCATTGGGAGCAATTGCCATGAGATGGCTGAAACGATTACCAGTGCCTTCAGCGTCAGGTGCTTCACCTCTTTCCAATCCAAGTTGCTTATTAGCATCATCAAGTTTACCTCTTATGCTTGAGAAAATTTGTTTATTTAAACCAACTGCTAGTGAAGATTCCCATGGGATATTTTTTCTTTGCAATAGGGCATGCCAACCCAGCGCACCGATACCAATTGAGCGTTCACGCATTGCGGAGAACTTTGCTCGTTTGATTGTGGAAGGTGCATTATCAATAAAATACTGAAGCACATTGTCAAGCATTTCTGCAACATCACGAAGGAATAAAGGATCGTTTTTCCACTCATCGTAATACTCAAGATTTAGGGATGACAAACAACAAACAGCAGTACGTTTCTCATTGGTCGGTAAAATGATTTCAGAACAAAGGTTTGATTGATGAACTTTCAACCCTTTGTCTTTTAACCACTGAGGAAGTTGGCGATTGGACTCATCAATGAAATGCAGATAAGGTTCACCTGTCATCATACGCATCTCGAGAATACGCTGCCATAATTCTTTTGCTGAGACAGTCTCTCTGATCTCATGTGATGCTGGGTCAATCAATTCCCAAGAATCATCTGCGTCATGGTCAATCATACAACGCTCGATAATTTCCATGAATGAATCAGGAATGTTAATTCCATGATGCATATTCAACGTGCGCATGTTTTGGTCGCCTGTCGGCTTGCGCATCTCTAAGAAATTGATAATGTCTGGATGGCTAATGTCAAGGTAAGCAGCATAGCTCCCACGACGAGTACGACCTTGCCTATATGCAAGAGAACTTGCGTCGTACATTTTGAGGTGAGGCATGACACCAGTAGACTTGTCATCTGCTGAACGGATACCAAAACCAATACCAACCCCACCCCCAAGCATAGAAAGCCAATTAGTTTCTGAAAGATTATCAACTAGTCCCTCCGCTGTGTCTTCGATATAATTTAAAAAACATGAAATCGGCAGACCACGTTTGCTTCTTCCGAAGGATAAGATAGGCGTTGAATATGACAACCAGTGTTTGCTGGAGTAGTCGTACAGGCGCTGAGCATGCTCAGGATTACTACCAAACTTAGACGATACATATGCGAACCTTTCTTGCGGAGATTGCTCCTCCTCTTTCATGTAACTTTCTTTTAATCTTATTCTTCCCAACTCATCAAACAGTTTATCTCGGGTGTAGTCAACCTTTATGCCATGCACAATGTCTTGCATATATTGCTCCAATTATTCTTATTATTCGTTTACAAATTCATTCGCCATTGGGAATACATTGGCGATAACCTTAGCGCACTCACGTGCAATGTCCATGTGTTCTAACTGTGTGCCATTTGCAGAACGTAACTGGATGTAATGTATCCAACTACGTAGGGTTCCATTCATATACAGACGAGACACTGTGTTACCTTCTGGCAAAACTGCTCGTGCTTGTTCTTTGGCAATACCTTTCTCAATTGCCCATGTGTATACGTCTTTGGATTTTTGGATCAAATCTCGTTGGAGATTTTCCCACTGATATGCAATTTGTCGATGCATGTCGTCTTCAAGATCTAGTGGGCGACTGTTCTGTCGATTCACTGGATCCTGCAGTCTTGCTTCACGAATGACAAAATCCAAATCTTTAGTTGGATCTGCATATCGCTGAGAAAATTCTTGGAATGAAAAAGAGCGATGACGTAACATCTGCCGTGCAATGTCACGTGTTGTTTCAATCTCCAGACATGCAGACACCATTTCAAGTGGTGACCAATGCTGGTGTTTAATCAGATAACGAATTAACTTCTCAGATGTTTCTGTATTAGTTTGGTTGCTTGGGTTTGATACTCTAGCGCAAAATGCTACCAGATCTTGAACTGTATCAATATCTGCTGGCAAAGTTCCCGCAGGTTCCGAATAACTAATCAATTTTACTTTCAAATTTTTCTCCATGTACTAAATCTTAACTTCGCCGAAATACCAGAGTGGGTGTTTGTATTTATTAGATCCATGATCTCGCCTTTTGTCTTACCAGACAAGATCATCTCATTTATATCTTTTTCAACAACAGTTTCTGGGAACATACATACACTATACCCAGAATCAATATATTTTTCAAGTTGTTTTACGATTTCTTTATTGCGTGGTTCGTTATCTATGACAATCGTTGCATTAGTAAGCAACTGACGAATAGTGGGGGTATCAAAACTTGCTCCTGACACAGCAATTGCATTGTCGAGAAAAAGCGAATCAATTGGTCCCTCGACCACATAGATTCTCCGAGAGTAATCAATTCTGTCAAGTCCATATATTTTCTCCTGAGTCTCATCAATCTTAATTGTGTAATACTTCGGTTGTTCATCACCAAACGCTCTGGCTTGGTAAGCAAATACTTTTCCAGCTGACGTGAAAAATGGAATTATCAGCCTTGGGTGTTCACCTTCTATTGGTTCTGCAAATTTTGGTGTAACAGAATTTGTAAACTGTTTAAACTTTGGTGCAAAGTAAAGATACTTCCACTTATCCTCTGGGATGAGTCGGTCAGTTATATATTTTTTTGCAGGGTGCGAATCTCCAAGCATATCAATACGCTTCAGTGGATCCAAGACATCATCTTGAAGTTCCACAGCAGTTTCTTCTGGGAGGATTTTTGTTACATCTTTGTGAGCATTGTAACGTGTTGCGCCACCTTTGTAACGCTCCAGCACATACTCTTCATATAGCATTGGATCGACATACTTGATAAGGTTACCAAGATTCGTGCTATAACCACAATTAAAACATTTTGCAAAAAGATCAGACTTCGTGCGATAAATGTATCCACGAGCCTTTAGTTTATTCTTTGCACTATCTCCACAGACAGGGCAAGAGTAATTCCAATTATAATCTTTTTTCTGTTTAAAGTTTCTTAGGCGAGTACCCAAGATACTTGCATATTTTGCATCAATGTATAACATAACAACTCCACACTAGAGCATTTATTATACCCTAGTATCATAATTACAAGCAAATTTATCTTAACAGTTTTGTAATGTCCAGCATATTAGAAACAAGATAACCAATTACAGCAGACGCTCCTACAACATACCATTTCCACTTCTCGAGAAGTCCAACTCTCTCTGATAAGTTTTTGATATCTTCTTGGATTTCTTTCTGGATTTCACTGTGTTGCTGTTGTGCAGCAACCTGCCCTGCTTGCATTTTGTGCTCGAGGCGTGTTTGCATGTCGTCCATTTTTTCTACAATCTCTCTATTGCCAGTCGTTATTCGACTATGCAACTCTCGGACATCGCATTTGACTTCGTCAATGTCCTTGATTATGATATCAACTTGCGTTTCCAATTTAGCTATTCTCTCCAAATTTTCCATCTGTTTATTTCTTCTTTGAATCAGTTGTTGGTTCGTAATAGTCTCTATATTTAACTATCACAGCTTTCTGGTTTGCGATATAGTTACGAATTTCAGCCATTGTAAGGGCAAGTTGCTCGTATCCATCGTCTGTTATAGCAAACAATACTAAATCAACATTCTGTTCTTTAAGATCAGAAAAGACCTTATTGACATTCTCAGGAGTCACGATGATCCATTTAACTTCTCGCACCTTCATTGGTGCTGGATCTGGTAGATTCAGTGGAGTTCTTTCCACTGCTTTAGTTTGAACCTCGATAGGTTTTACCCTATCCCCAAATAGAGAAAACGAAGCACATCCGCTAATTAGCAGGGGCAGTGTAGTTAGGATTAATAAGTGACGGACATTCACGATTTGCCTCTGTTGGTGATTTCGCATTTTTCTCAGCTTCAGTTAAAGGAGAACCAGATGCTATCTCTAAACAACGCATAGCATTTACAGTTCCACGATTAACTAATTTTTCCACTACTTGAGGGTTTTTAGCAGCAAATCCACCAAAATCCCTTTTGTCAAATTTCTTTGTTAGAGCATCAACGTCTTTCTTTTGTTTCTCGTTCTGCTCTTGTAATTCTTTGTTTGCCTGCTGAATGGATGCGATGTCCTTTTTCATAGACTCAAGCAATTCATTCTGCAGTTTAATTCCATCCTGTAATTTAGCAGAGTTTGCTTCACTGACTGCTAGGTCTGCTCTCAACCCTGTTACATACCACAACCCACCAGCAATAACTAACACGATGACAAGAGCAACAATTGCCTTTATCACAGTGCCTATTGGAAACATTGGGAACATACTACTATTACTCTTTGGTGGTTTTAGTTTCAGTCGCTTCGATAGGTTTCTTTCTTCTTGCGATATCATGATATTTTTTTATATCTTTCTTTAAAGGTGCTGGGGTGTCTGTTGATACTCCAGATCCTGTAACATTCGCAACACCCTCTTCACTAAAAAACTTTTTAACTAAAATTTCTTCTTCTACCAAGTAGGTATTGTCATCTAACTTTTCTAGAAGTCTATTGTATCTATCTTCCATGAGAGATGTTGTTCTTTCTTTACTCTCATAGTATTCTTTAACCAAAAATAAAGCAGCAACAATATTTTTAAGTTTGCTGTCGCCACCTGGAAGTTTGATTAAAATTTTCTTCATGTTAAAAACTAAACGATGAAGATACGAATAAGCATCCCTCTCATCAGAAGTTTTGAGAGAGCTGGCTTTTCTAAGGTTCTTCCCCTTCTCATCGATGATGCCAAGTTTGTAGGCATCAGTTTCTGTGAAAGGTGTAACCAACATTGATAGTATTCTATACGCTACCAAGTTGTCTACTAATCTACTCATATCTTCCTCAGTGCTGTTATTATTTCTTCGTCTAGTTTTATGTCAGAAAGTCTCACTCCATATTCTGGAATAGTTTCTGGCATTCTATTTAAGTAAACTAAAAAAGTGATCAACTGTGGCCAAAGGTCGCTTTCGATTTTATAGAATAACATTCTGGTTGTAGAATCTCCGAAGATATTATACAACACAATAATGTGATTCAATATCAATCGCTCTTTTAGTTCACCTGCGTTTTTATAACGATATATTAACTTTTTCAGGTAAATAAACTTCTTTAAGTCATCTTCAAATTCTGCTAAACTATGACATTGTGTGTTGTCATAATTGTTCATTGCGAAGACTAAGAAATTATTCTCATTCAACTTTTCCATTTTTCCCAGTCGCAGCGTCAACCATTAATTTTTCACAGATTGCTAATGCACCACTTATTTGATGTATGTCAGCCTCAGTCTGCGCAGTAGTATTTCTTAACTGTTGAAGATACTCCAACTTTTCTTTTTGGACTTTCTTCAATCTCTCAATTTCATCTTTAATTTGTTCAAGCATAATAATCCTCAAAAGTGGGGGAGGAAGTCCTCCCCCTTCATAACTTATTTATCGGTTGATTAGGAATCTGCGCCGATAGTTGTGTCGTCAGTATCGTCATCGCCAGTGATAGATCCCATAGCGACTAGAACTTCAGTCTTGTTACGAGTTGCGCCCTGTGCGTCAGTATAAGTTACAGTCTTAACCCAACCTGCGTGAGCAACACCTTTTGCTTTGTTTGCTGCGACTCCAGCTTCAGTAGCATCAATACCTTCAGTCGCTGCTAAATCTGCAGTGCTTAGATACTTTGGCTTGTCTGCTGCCTGGTCTACATTTCCCCATAGTGCCATCTTAGTTTCTCCTTAGTTTTAGAAAATCCTTACTGGCGAGCACCAGACTTGGATCCTGCTGGACGTCCACGTCCACGTTTTTGTTGTTCTGGTTGTTCTTCTTTTTCTGCTTTATCATAATCTCTTTTATGAACTACACCTGAACCAGTTCCAGTAGCTGTACCATGCTGAGTTGTAGTTTCTTTACCCTTCTCAGTTGATGTGCCACCGTATTTCTTTTTATATTCTGGAGTTCCTGGCCAGAGTGCTTCCTCTAGATTTTGCAGGAACTGCTTGTATGAAATTTTTTCGCTCATTAGGTTTCCTTCTTCGTCTATAGTTAACTCTTCTTTTGCTAGACGACCAACTGCTTTTTCAATACCACGAAAACGCTGAACTGCTTTCTTGATATCTGGTTGAGCAGCTTCACGATCTTTTTTCATGTGTGCGTCAGCAGTTTTTGCTGCCATACCACGACTAATATTATGAGCATAATCTGCACCAGCCATAGTTCTTTTCGCTGTAGCATCAGAACTTCTATTAGCCATATCAACTGACGCTTTCTTTACATAAGAACCAAGAGTTTTCTTGGAAATCTCATCAATCTGTTCTACTTCTTCTGTAAAATGTTTCTTTACTAAAGACTTTACATGATCATCACTTGATCTGCGAATTGCTTCTTCAGCGTTTTTTGCTGAAGAAATATGGGCATGAACTTCTCTTTTAAACTTAGAAAAGTTAGGATGCCCATGCATCTTGGTGCCAGGTGCTTTTTTGTTTATGGCACTTATAGTAGAATTAGCCACAGCTTGGGGTGTAACTCCAGTAGCGTTTGCAAGTTTGCCTGCAACTTTCGACAAAATTCCTTCATCGAGTTCTTCAACTTCTTCTTTAGCAAGTTTAGTGGCAGTGGCATACATTACTTCTTTTGCACGATCACCGTAACGCTGCTTGAAACCTTCAATACCTTTTTTCATGCCTTTGACGATACGCTCACGCTCTTTCATCTCAGCATCGGTTAGTTTTTCTTCTTTCATATCTTCCTTCTCTTCCTCTTTGTCGTCATCTTGACTGTGAAATACGATATGTTTGGCTTTTACTTTCTTACCTGAAGCAGTAACTTTGTAATCAGAAGATTGAATCTCGTCACGTTCGTTCAGTTCAACTTCTTCAGCCATCTTTTTAGACATAGCATCAGATTCTTTCTGTCCCTTTTCATACGCTTTCTTTACGAAACGATGACCTTGATCATCTTTACCTTTTTCGAAAGCAGCGTCTCTGGCTTTCTTAACCATGTCAGAAGAAACTTCAGTGATGTGTCCCTTTGCGTCTGCCTTATGAACTACATACTTTCCACCAACTTTGTCTACTGCATTACCACGATCTGCATGTTTCTGGGCAGCTTCTTTAGAATCAAAATGCTTTTCGCCACCATGCTTCTCTGATTTTGGGTTATGGTAACGAACAATGTATCCTTCTTCAACCTGCTCAACTTCTTCATTTGTTGGATGGCCAACACGTGTTTTCTTAGTTGCCATATATGCTTTATACTCTGGAGTTCCTTTGATATACTTTCTATCTGGAACTGGAGCGACTGGTGCTTGTTGTTCTTTTAGATCAGCATGCTTAACAGTTGTCTTTGGACCATCATTGGCTGAATGTAAATGAACTTTATCACCATCACGTTTTGCTGTCCAGTGACGACCAGTTTCATCTTTGAACTTGTGTTCTTGTTGGTCTTTTAGTTTGGCGATTGCTTTATGGTGTTCTGGATGTAGAGGAATAGAAAAGTCTTTTCCGTGGTGAACAGTCTTCATTGTTCCCCAAGAATACTTTTTAGTTTCTACAGTTGCCTCTGTTAGTTCTGATTCTTCTTTACGAAGAAGTTTGAAGTCATGAGCATCCAGCTTGCCGTTCTTATTCTTATCCAGCTTATGCTGGTTGCCTTTTAATTCTTCCATCTGTGTTTCTTCAGGGACACAGTTAGGAACCATCTTACCATCTTTTTTCTTTAGACCAACAGCCTTATAGCCTTTCCAGCAAGCATTGGCCAAATCTTTAAATTTCTTTGCCATCTTATTCCCCTAAACTGGACTTGATCATCCAGCCATGTTTCTTATGTGCGTCTATACGTCCAGCTGCAATATCAGCGATACCTTGCTCGTTTGCTGCACTGGCTTTCTTGAACAAATTATTTAGGCTATCAATAACCTGATTGTTGGCTTCTTGTAAGGAAGTCAACATTCCAACTAAATCTAAAACTTCTGTGTCTTCATCAAATGTTTTATATCCATGCAACTCTTCAACAGAAACTGGGGCTGCTTGTCCGATTGTTCTTAGACGTTCAGCAAATACATCTACAGAGCCATCAACATCTTCGTAGATCTCACCAAAGAAATCGTGATACTGAGAAAACTGAAGACCTTTGACATTCCAGTGGTATGAATGTGCTTTGAATGCCATAAAGAAGGCATTCGCCAGTGTTACTTGTAATGATGCTTTTAATTCATCCATTATTAACTCCCAACTGCGTTCACGTTATCATAAACGCTGAACTGCGCAGTTTCTACTTTTGGTGCCCAGCCTTCTTTGCGAAGCTGAATGATGCAATGACCTGGACCATCAAAAGTCAGTCTAATATCTTTATTTGCATAAACACGATCATCAAATGATGAGTAGTTATAGAATCCAGCATTTAGTAAATAATAATGACCATGTAAGACAGGACCAGTTGGGTTTAGAATTCTAGAAATATCCAACTGTTTACCAGCTTTTAGTCCCCACCAAATTCCACTAATCTTAACCCTAGATCCAGTATAGTTTACGAAATCCCCACCAGTCTCATCAGGAACGCTTGTTGGAGCAACATAAACTTGCGTAGACTTAGTCATATCATTTTGAAGACTAAGATCTACAGTTCCACCATTAGAATCAGTTATGTAACACTTGAAGACAATCTCTGTCTCAGTGTGTTTGATTATATGCTTTGTTGACATTTATTAACCCTCTACCTTAGCACCCGAACGCCATTGATAGCATGACCAGTAACGTGGGGTAGTTTTATCATGTGCTGTATCGCAGCTATGGCGAGAGCGAAATGCTGCTCTGCGTTTTGGGTCATCACGTTTGATTTCCATATTTGGATCACCAAAACGAACGATGACAACTCGGTCTCCACTCTTGACGTAAACTGCAAACTTCTTCTTTTCGCCAGGAGTGCGGAATGGTTTGTTGAGTTCTACTTGACGACCCTGATATTCAGCTTCGTTCAAAACTTCTTCTGTGGAAGGAGTATCAAACTCAATTTGTTCTTTTAGCCAGCCATTAAAATGCAACATTGTTTCCACCTGTTGTATATTTTTTATGAGACAAACGTGCCTTTTCAATCTGTCTAACACGTGGTGCCATCTTTAGAGCAATTCTATTGATAATAGGTTTGCGTTTCTGAATAACACGTTCGATTCTTTCTTTCTCGCCAACAGAAAGTTTGTTTAAATCTCTACCACGAAGAAGTCTTTTCTTCATGGCTTTGATTGCTAAACGACGTGCACGTTTGTTTATAGTTTTATTGTCTGATCTTCTTTTTAGTGCAATTTGTGCTCTACGCTCACGCTTCGCTTTTGTTTTAGCGAAACGAATTCTTGCACGCATTCTTTCTGAACGAGATAAAACTTCGTGTAGTTGCTCAACGATTGGCTCTTCTTCTAACTCTTCGCCAGTTTCGTCATCAATTACAGCAAACTCATCGTCGTCATATTCATCAATGATTTCTTCGTCATCAATTGAAGAAACAATTTCTTCAATATCATCATCTTCTAAAGAATCAATCTCTGATGCTAGATTGTTTTCCATCTCGTCGCAGCAGCAAGGATCTTGTTCGCAATATTCACAAGTCTCACCATCATGCTCTTCAGTCATGTGCTTGATTTTCATTTTGCGAACTGTTTCATCTTCGCCAGGATGAACCAATGTATGACCAACTTTCTTCTGGTCACCATCAGACATTATTTCGCCAGCGATGTTATTCTTTTTCTTTGGGTCTACTTCTACAACAGTAGCTTCTTTTAACTTTTGTGGAATGAGGTTTGTGTCATATACAATACCAACCTCATTCGCTAAATCTAGAATTTTTCTAACAATACCTAATGCTTCTGGATTTAGTGTTTTAGACTTCAAACGTCTCAGTGCATTATTAACCAACAACTCTGCATTCGATGTATTTTCTACTTTATCGATGCCAAGCATTGTTGCGATTATTCTGGCAACCTTAACTTTATCAGTTGCTTTGATTGTCTTATCTGTTAGTTCTTCGTTCATTTCTGATTTTCCAGACTCTGCGTAATTTGTTAATAGACCTTCAAGTTCATGCTGATGTGTATGCCAATAATCTTCGTGGTGTGCAAATTCACCAACACGCTCTAAAGATTTTCTAGCATTTTCCCAATTTGTTTTCCAGTCCTGAATTTCTTCTGGGGTTAATTCTTCGCCAGCAATATGACGATCATTAATGCCCATATAAGTGTCAGTTGCCTTCAAAGCATTTAGGATAGCAACTGGATCTTTACCATTTTCTCTACTGATTGTGTCTTGGAATGCTTTTGCTGCATCTTTAGAATTGTGAAAATTCTTTGTTGTATAACCTTTATATGTTATCTCTTTTGGTGCATATCCAGGTTGAACATCTTCTTTTACTTGGTTTTGAGAAAGTACAACATCAGTGATCCACTTTCTGACTGTGTTTCCATTATCTGACAATACGAGGTAATTGCTTCCACGATCTAGAATCTCATAACGCTGGCCATTTGATTCTACAAACTGACCAATGTTATAAATCTCACCTCTAAAGTATTTGTCACGTAATGAATCTACTGTAAATTTAACTTGCTCTTTGATTGGCTCAAGACCCATACCCTCTCGAACATCGTTCATCAACAGACGTGCATCAATATCACGAATGTGCGATGGTAGTCCATGTTTAAATTTAGAGAAGTCGCCTTTGCTAGCCAACTGACGCATTTTTGTTCCAGACATACCAGAGGCATCATCATTATCTGGATCTCGTTCACCAGCAGAGATTACTTGGATTGTATCATACTGGTATTCTTTACCATTATATTTTTCCAGAAGATCTCTATAATCTGAGATTCGATCGCTACCTGCGATCATTATTAAGTTTTTATATTTTTTGTTTAGGTGCTTAACAGCCTCAACATATGTTCTTATTTGAGCATCTGCTGCAACGAAATTCGTGTTGGGAAATAATAGATTTAAATAGTGAATCTTTTTATCAACAGATAAAGGATTCTTCTTTTTATCTTGGGTCTTGGATGCGTAAATGACGTGGTCAGCACCTCTCTGCTGAGCCAGCTTTTTGACTGCCTTAACTAAAAGTTCGTGACCTGTGGTTGGAGGATTGAATCGTCCAAAGGCAAATACGACAGTTTTAGAAGGTAATTCTTTTAGAAATTGCTTATAATTTTTCATTTGACCCATCTATAAAATTAAACCAACCTATTATTTAGTAGTTTTAATTCTCCTAGGCTGCAGATAAAAGCGTTTGTGCAGCAAAGATAATCCATCTACAAGTTACTTCGTCTTGCGCTAGGTCGGATTGGGCACGAATATCGATGATCTCATTAAGTAGATACTCATAGTCTTCTTTAGATAGATCTCCAGATGCATACTCTCTACGGATATCAGCTAGTTCAGTAGCTAGTTTTTGTGCTGGACCATCTTGTGCAGCTAGGTTTCTTAGGTCTGTCATAACTTCTTGTAACATTATTATCTCCCTTTCCAGGCGTTAATCACTACATCCAGACGAGTGTCAGCAAGTCTAACAATAGACTCACAGACTTTCTTGTTTGGGGTTTCTTTTGCTTTGACGATAGATTCGCCAAGTTTCTTTAGGTTATCAGCTTGAGGGTCATCACGTGTTGTTGTGTACACAACTATGCGATCAACATTGGCTTTATATGAATCGAAGTCTTTAGTCTCGCAGGATAAAGTCTTAGTCTGCAGTTTCAAATCTACCAGCATTTGATATGCAACAGGATCGTGAGGTCGAGGCATAATAAAAGAACATCCACTCAATACTGCTGCTAAAACAAACGCCGATATAATTTTCATCTCTGCCATCCTTTAATAATGTCTGCGGAGAAGTTCGCTTTTGAGAATTCCATCCTGTTAATAATTTTAACAGCACCACCTGTGAGGTGATCAATGGCGACGAATCCTTCAACGCTGGTTGCTCTAAACCCAGTTGGGGTCTTGAGGAAAGTAGGAATATGACCTGCCTGATTCATTCTTGAAACAATCATATTCTTTGCTTCTGTGAGAATGTTAGCAAGATCAAAGATTGCTACGATATTTGTTTTTGAGTTATTAGCAAAGAAATTCAGAACACGCTTACGCTTTTCTTCTTTTCCTGCTTTACCTTTTTCTGTCTTCAGCTTATCAATCTCTGCCTGATACTTATCATGGATATAGTTTAATAGCCCAGTAACATGCGTAGATGTATTAGCGATTAACTCACCTGCACGAATCTTAGTGTTATTATATGTTTTGATATGGGTTTTTAATTCTTCGTCATTGGCGATGTACTCGAGTAGATTCTCATCCAATGCATTGAATTTTGCTTGGGCACTAGCGAGCAGAGAGTTCAACTTTGCTGTTTCAGCCGATGTAAAGTTTGCGGTTCCAGAAACATCCTTGTATGTTGCGTCGTCCATCCAAACGCTAGGAATCTGCTTGAGATGCTGGACGATTCCTTTACCGAAAGATGCTTTCATCGTTTCAAAAGAATCACCAGTGTAAGTGGTATGCCAAACAACACCAATCTTTGCTTTCTTAATTCTAGTAGAAAGTTCTGTTCCTTCAGGAACAGCATACACGATTGTGTTTGGGTGGAAGGTGATATACTTGGTTCCGTCTATCGTCTGCGACTTTTTGTCGTCAGTGAATAGCAAATCACCCTGATATACGCCAGACTTAATACCCAGTTTTGAAAACTCTGACAATGCAAGTTTCAACTTGGCAGCGAGATCACCAGAAGTATCAGCATCAACTTCAGCTGGAGTTTTATAGACTTTTGGTTCTTTGTTGAATACGCCTTTTTTGGCTACGAAAAATTTACCATCACGTGGGTCGATTCCAGCAAACACGGCAGGTGCGCCATCCCACTTAACAGTCGCAGCAACTTTTGACTTGGTGTGACCAGCCAGCATGTCACGAAGGTCACTCAAAAACTTAATTGCTTGTTGAGCACCCTCTACACCATCGTTGAAGATCAGATCTTCTAGGTGTTCCATGTGTGTATTCTTTTCTTCTATCAGGAACCCTTTGAGACTTTTCATATTCTTATTATATCCTAAGTTGCAATATTTGTCAAGTAATAACCCTACGCCCTGTAGGGGATTAGACCTGAATACCCATGCGGTCTGACGCTCGGGTATATCCGTTTTTAGTTCTTAAAAAGACTCTACCATATTGAGTAGCAGAAATGTCGTCAGAAGCGATAACACCCCACTTAGGTAATCCAACTGAGTCTAACTCAAATTTAATATAAAGAACCTGCTCCTGAATGGCATCTGAGAATATAGCATTCATATTCAATTCGCCATCTTTAGTTTCTTTCTGTATAAGTTTCTCACACTCATACATAATTTCGTTTAGAGTTGGTTGCTTCTTACTTTTTAGGTAATCGTTTTGATTTATAAATGAAGCAAACCCAGCGATCTCAAATTTCTTTGGATCTGCTTTTTGTGCGACAGATTCACTTATAAGTTTTGGGTACATAGCAGCAACTGCTTTTATTGGACCAAGTAAAATAGAATTATCTGACAGTTGCTTTAGAAGTTTATATTCTTTTGTATTCTGCCACTTCTTAACTTTATTTGGATTCTTTTCAAGCAAACCTAAAATGTCTCCAGGTTTGACTGTATTGGTAGACGTTCCACTTTTAGCAGAAATGACATATTGCTTAGATCTATCATAGATGCCATAGTCCATTAATGGTTCGTTTGGTCTTTCTGGCACATACACTTCCATAGTTTTTGGCAGTGTAATCTTTTTTGTTTTTAATAATTGAAACGTATATGCTGCAACTGGTCCAAGAACTTCACCAAAATCTTTATTGATATCATTCAGTGGTAAGTCGCTTTTAACTTTTGTGTAGATCTTAGAGACATCTGCTTTTGGCACACTACCAGAACAGTAACCAAATAAAGCTGACAAATATGTTTTGGCAGCAGGTGTAAGATCTTTTCTTTCGTCTAGTGAATCTGTTACAATTTTTATGTATTCGGTTAGTGTATACTTTTTATCTTTTACACCGAATGCTTGCGGTTTTAAAGAAGCTGCGCCAGATGCTTTAACACCAGGTTTTGCAATATCGTCAAATGGTACTCTAGCGAAATAGGTCTTTGAATTTTGAGTGAATTGAATCAGAGCACGCTGTTCATACTTATCAGCTTTTAGATAAGTTATCTTGGTGCCTGCTGGGATGTCTCCCATTTTCTTTGTTGGTTGGGCTGGGTCGTATGCGCTAGTATTTTTCTTGATAGTAGTTTCTAGGTTTCCCTTACCTTGAAAGTACTTAGCCCACGCTGTTGCGCCAGATGATGCCATTAAGTTTCTCCATATAGAACTAAATTATTTAGTTCCATATTTGGCGTATTTATTTTCCCACTTTACTATCTGTTGTACCAACTTTGTTAGTGCAACATTGTTCTTATAGTCGTAATTAAATGTTTTTAGGATATAGTGGAGGGTAGGAGAATCTTTTGATTTTTTGGAACGAGACAGTAGTAGGTCTACTGGAATTGTTGGTTTCAGACACTTATAGTCTAGCAAAACACAATGAGCATATGCTTGAATCTCATCAAACTCAGAAAGATATTTTCTTTCTGAATCTATTTTTTCTTTACCTACCTTTTTGTAAGGCACAACATAATTACTCCACTCATCATCTCTGCGATCATATTGCATGAAATGGATCAACTCATGCATCAATGTTTGAATGAGTTTAAATTTAAATCTAGTCCAAGACTCGTCTGTAAATGGGAATGTTTTAAACTTTAGCGTGTATATGTGTATTATACACTGGCGTTCATTTGGGTCGTATTCTCCACCAACACCGAGATATTGAGTGTATATTTTAGCCTTAGATGGTTGGTGCTGCCATGTTATCTTGGTGCGCCACTTTTTGAAATAGTTAGATAGACCGACTGGATCGTTTTTATAGCGATCCAAATCGTTCCAAACTTTTGACGGAATTAGTTTAGCCCTAAATGGACGCTCATAGAAGTTGAGCATTTCCATCCAGTCGTAATTGGCTGTTTCTAGGAAACTCATATTTACTCCTAGAAGATTCTAAACTACTTGGCCAAATGTTTCCCCAAAAATTCTAGAACCTTCTTTTGTTCCTCTAAGTTAGTGTTTACAAACTCAGTAATATAGGGCATCAAGTCAAAATTTGATAATAGGTTATTATATTTAGTCTCTCGACCTTTTAGGAAAGTCTCAGACTGATCTGAACCTCGATCGATGTAGCGTTGAACTAGAGTTCCCTTCGGAACCTTTAGGAAAACTACCTGAAGATCCGTGTTTGGAAGACCCATTGCAAACTCTAGGAAAGACTGGTTGAAGATTCTATCACCCTCAAACAAAATATTCGAGGAAGTTTCTTTAACGAATTCTTGAGCGATGGGCTGGACTGCCATGGATAGGCGATCAGTCCCTGCGAAAGTCTCTCCATCTTCGTATTTGCCTAGGATGTAAAGATCGAGTTCTTGACAGTAGAGAGCAGGAAGCATTTTCTTCGGCTCTACCTTCTCCCATGTATAACCTTCCATAAACTTACGAAACAAAGTGGTCTTGCCAGTTCCAGGGCTACCACCAACAGCAATCATCTTTCTCATGCGAACATCTCCAATCCAATCAGTTGTGGTTCTTCATCAGTAAACATCCAGTCTAGATTTTCTAACCTGCCAGTGTTCAAAAACGACTTAAATCTTTCTTTATTGATACCAAGTTTATTGTCTAATCTAAAATCAATCGTTTCATTTCTTGCTTGCCATAAAACATCCCAGTCAATACCATACCATCCATCAGACTCACACTGCATAATCTCCTCAGCCTGTCTGTCAAGATAGTAACCAAGATATCGACCATGCCTTTCACGGAATATCTTCTTAAAGGAGCACAAGCAAGTTTCCATAGTGAAAAAGTCTACCTGTTCCACCAACTCTGGAAACCTACTTTTCGTCTCCTCAAGTATCTCTCTCGCTTGTGACTCAAGTCTCGCATAATCTCCTGCAGACAATTTTCTGTCCAGATCGTCATCTTGCCCAATGGCATACAGTAATCCATTACGATGAGAGCGAGAGCCATCAAAATCATCAAGCATGAGGCTAGTAGGATTAATGCGAATGCCAGCAGTATGCTTAAGATGCTGAAGATAAAACCAAGTGGAGTAACGACCAAACTTATGCAACCCATCTTTAATGCCTCTCCACAAAGCATCAAAGTTCTCTTCCTCTGTGTGTCCATAATATGACTCTAACCTTTCTCTTTGAGTTTTGTCTCCAATAAATTTCTGATAAGAAGCAAACATTGCTGGCAAATGTCCTTTGTTCCACTTCGTATCTGTTTGATACCGCAATCGTTTATAGTTGGCACTATTCCACTGCTCCATTCTGTCCACAGTTGCAAGTTCAAAATCTGGAAACTCATTCAACAAAACCCAAGATGTTGGAGCGTAGTAAGTATTGCCGTATAGCCAAGCAAACCAAAGTTTTTGCTCGTCATTATGCTCATATCGTTTATGTAGATAATTGGTTAGCCATACAGCTGGGTCACAATCATCGTATTTCAATGACCATGCATACCAGCGTATGAATGCTTCTCTACGATTTTCTTTTAATCTATAATCCATTACTTCAAAAATTCTTCCAAGTTTGTATTCGCTTTAAACAAGGCATCTCTCAACCAAAAATCACCAACTGCTTTTATAGCGTTTTCAGTTTTTAACTTTTTCTTTGATCCGAATTTATGATCTTCCAATCCCTCTTTTAAAAACTGTTCTCTTGCTTTTGGTGGTGGTAGATGACGTAGTGGATCTGAAACTGCAGAGTTTTGATATGATATTTGTTCTTGTCTTGTAGCGAATATCTTTTGATCTGAACGCAATGAACCAGAAGGATCAACTGCCCAGAATATCAGACCATTTCTCATGTGCCATGTCACAGATGATGGTGTGCACGATATCTTTAATCTCTGCATCTTTTTAACATTAACGCAGTAATCCATAAAAGAATCCCAGCATTTAGATGCATAGCCATTACCTTCTTTACCCTCAACAGTAACAATCTCATAAAGATTGACATATCCATCACGATTCAATGTAGCAAAAATCAAAGAAACAATTTCGCCATTAACCTCGTATGCCATAGGGAGTTGTTTCTCATAATTGTGAAAACGTGTCCACAATGAATGTGCAGCTGATAGGAACTTCGTGTTCTTACCAGCTGGACTGTTATCGATGATGTGTTGTACTTTTGTCGAATTAACGAATAACATGATGTTGATAATCTACGGCATTGTTTATGTTTGCAGATTCAACAATCATGGTCAAATCCGAATCAAATGTTACATACGTATTCATAAGAATTTCTACTGGAATGGAATCAATACCAGCTCTCTTTGGAATATCAGCAGTAGAAGTAACTATACAACCATTCTCTACAGATGTCAAATATAATGGTCTTTTACCATTGCGATACACTCGCATTTTCTTCTCAGAATAAAGTTCGCAAACACCCATTGACATATGTGCAAATTCTTTTAAAGGATCTGGAGAATGCAAAACTAATTCACTATCATTCTTCGTGATACAATCATAACCATATAACTCTTTCCAGTTTTCTGGAAGTTCCTGAGTAATAACTCCGTTGTGCACGATTGACTTATTGTCCTTATATAAAGGCTGATTATACTGTAAATCAGAAGTAGAATAACGACAATGTGCTATCAGATACAAATTACCATCATTTGAAATGCAATCTTCGAGATTATCCAATGCTGTAAATTTATCTGCAGAGACTGGTTCAATAAATGTCTGAATTGAATCTGACCACCATGGAAGAACAGACATTCCAGTAGCATGCATTCCTCGAATTTTAGATTCATCGAACACACGCCTAATCATATTAAAGTCATTCTCAGTTGGTTTGAGAATGACTGCGCCAATCACTGCACACATTAAAAGAATCCTTCCAGTGAGTTAGCTTTCTCTGCCTCTGGATGATACTTCAGCAATACATCACGACCTAATTTTGATTCACAGTATTCATACCACTCATCAGATTCCCACATTCCTGGACTTACACCATTCCACAAATGACGCATTGTTCCATCTTCATAGAATTGTCCTGGATGCTCTTTGTTTAGACGGCGCGATTCAACGAAATCATAACGACAATCCTCATACTCTTTGCTACCAAGTTGAAGCATATTCTCACGGAAATAACAAACCAGTGATACACGCTCTGCTTCTTCATCATTCAAAACGATTGGAGTATTGCCATGAATAACTTCGTGATTGTTAATCAGTAGAAGATCTCCAGGGCGAACATTGACAGCAACACGATATTCAGGCGCAATCAAATAACCACCAGAGTAGTTACCATTGTTTGACAAAACAAGTAGATTTGAAAGACCAGAGTTTAGGTCACCAGCATCTCGATGCGCTGCAGTTCTAAATGTTTTGTTGACAGTGATGGTAGTGAATGGTGTCCCTGGAACCAAGAATGCTGGATCAAGTTTATTTGCTGCTTCCATCTGATTAGCATAACGCCAAGGAAGAAGGTCTTTGAAACCTTTAGCGAGCGATTGTAAGAATGGATACGCCATGGCAAACTTCTCTGGTTCACGAGCAGTGTAAGAAGTTGCACGACCATAAGGAATTCGTGGGTAACGATCGTACCAACCAGCGATACCAGACATAACACCATTTGCATAAGTCGTGGCACAGACATATGATTTCTCTACACGACGTGCCTCTTTGATCATGTCAGCAGGTTCCATCTTACGAACTTTCTCAACCCACTCTTTAAATACAAAGTTATCACGTTTTACTGCCTGAATACCCCAAACATTATTTCTTGTTGATGGTTTCTCAATTTTACCTTCATGTTTTTGTTTAATAAGATCTACAGGATCTCCATCAAGTGACGCTTTTGGATCTAAGAAATACTCAAGAATATCTGATTCATATTCAGTAACCCACTCACGATTACCTAGTTTCTCTGCACGTGGACCAGCTGCAGCACCACGATTTTGTGTTTCAGTTGCAGCTTCACGCAGACCAATGTATGCTTGATCCTGTTGTTCTTTCGTAAAATAGTTCTTACGGAACTTTAAAACAATTCTCTGCTCGTCAGCTGCTGTGTCACAAGATGCGCAATCTTTATCGCATGATGCTTGTGTAGCCAGATCACAATCTGCTGGCATATACACGTCACAGTCTTCTTCAATCAAGAAGTCATAATGCCTCTCGTCAACAAATTGACCGATTAAATGTTCACAGTCAATCTTTTTCTCTGCTACAATTACTTTAACCATTGTTGTCTCCTAAAACTTAAATTCACTAAAGTCCTGCTCACTATGTATGCGTTTGCCAAAGTCTGTTTTGTCAAACTGTGGCACATCCTTAGTTTTTTGTCCAGAATCAGATAAACCAACTTGTGCAGAAACTTCCGCATCATATAGTTTCATCTTAGCTCTATCAATACCAATGACAAATCTTTTATAGAAATTTGGGTCATTGTAACGATTCTTCAACTGCTTAACAATAATCTGATTCAACTGCTCAAGTTCTTCATTGGACACAAGCGCAAACATAAAGTCAGCTGTTGCAGGAAGTCCAAACGATTCAGAAGTATCTTCAAGTCCAGGGTCTGAGTTTGTATAACCAGACCGAGTTGTTTGTGTTGCACTAACAATAGGTACGTTATATTCAACTGCCAATCCCCTTAGTTCTTCAGCGATAGCCTTAACATATGTATAAGAGTTTACATTAGCACCTTGCTTCATGCGTTGACTTGCACAGATATTCAGATAGTCAATCATAATGATATCTGGAGAAAATTCTCGCTTGAGTTTCAATTCCTCGAGAAGTGCACGGAAATGTCCAGCATGGGCAGAGGCAGTAGGATATTCTTTGACGATTAACTTACCACGTGTCTTCTTTGCGATCTTATCCAATCGTGTTTCAAAAATATCTTTATCAATAACTTTCAGCTCATCCATGGTAAGGTTCAACAAGTTCGCATCAATACGTTCAGCGATACGTTCTTCAGCCATTTCCATAGTTATATACAAAACATTTCTGTTCTGCACAAGAACAGAAGCTGCAACGTGACACATAAACAATGATTTACCGACACCAGTACCAGCCAGTGCGATATTCAAAGTTTTCTTGCTCAATCCACCTTTAGTGATTTTGTTGAACATCTCAAGATCAAATGGAATCTTCTCTTCAACTTTATGATAAAAGTCGAAACGAGATTGCGCATCTTGAATATAATCGTGACCAACGTGATTGTCGAAACAAACACCAAGTGCTTCAGAAAGAATGCTTGGAATTGCGTCTTGAGTATGAACCTTATCACGCCCTTCAATGATTTTGATTGAGTTTAGAATAGCATTGTAAACAGCACGATCTTTACAAAACTTCTCACTCTGTTCAATTAGCCAATCTTGATTCGTTGTTGAATCTGGAACAAGTGTTTTAGCATATTCTAGAATCTCTGGGATTTCTTTGTCTGTAAACCCAGTAAGATTTGCAATTTCAATTTGAACGATTTCTGGACTTGCTGGCTTGTTATATTTCTCAAAAAAGGAAAGCAGAATAGAAACAATTGATGCTTCTTTTCTGTCTGTGAAATACTCTCGTTTTAGATGAGGAACTACCTTTCGGCAATACTCCTCATTGTGAATCAGGTTCGATAGGATCGCCTGTTCTATTCTCATCAACACCACCTGTATATGTTAAACTGTTTTCATGAACACCCCAGACGATCAACTCCATCAAGAAGTCGCCGAGATATTTTTCCAATTCTTCTTTGACGTATTCTACACCAGCATCATCATGGATATCATAGTCATATTTTAATCTTACAACATCACCTTCTTCAATAAACTGAACCTTACCGTAAGAAAAGATTATACCACGATAAGGTTCTTCTGTCAACTTAATAGCGTGTAGTCCATTGTGTTTATGTTCCAGCACAACATGCGGTCTAAGAATTGGATTGTTCATTCTTCAGCATCAATCTTTGCAAGTTCTTCTTCGATATCTTCGTCTTTCAAGATGTCAGTGGCTGCAACTTGATATTTGTTTTTGACATAATTATAAAAAGAAGATTGCTTCAAGATAGGCATCCAAAAATCTTTGGTGTCAGTTTCTTTGAGACGATATTTCTTTTCGTCAACAACACCAGTTTCTACATCTACCTTTTGATACCAACCATTGCTTGGTTTGATGACATGTCCAGATTCAAGTGCAATATCGAGTAAGCCAGACCAACGACTAATGCCACCATCAAAAGATACGCTAACAGGAATCTTAGATTTTTCTTTAACATAACGACTCTTTTCTACGTTGATAATAAAGTTGTAACCAACAACCTCAGTTCCGTCTTTCTCTTGTTGACGTCCAAGAATAAAGATGTTATCTGCTGAGTAGTAAGAACCAGTTCCCCCACCAACGATATCTTTTGGATACAATCCAATTTCTTTATAGGTGTGATTGACTACTACAAGTGGAATGTCTTTTAGAGATAAGTGTGGTGTTACCATACGGAATAACGACTTCATCTGTTTTGCACGAGACATATCAGCTACAGATTTACCTTCCATTGCATCTTCAACTTCTTTCTTAGAAGCCAAGTTACCGATAGAGTCGATGACAATAATAACGTGTTCACCACGCTCAATATTATTCATCTGTTGCATAATGTCAAACTTGAGTTGTTCTACGTCTGTGATTGGAGTGTGAACAACTCGCTCTGTATCAATACCGAAAGAATCGAAGTAAGACTGCGGAGTGCCAAACTCTGAATCATAGAACAGTAAGGCTGCATCTTCATATTTGTCCATATAAGATTTAGCCATTAGTAGGCTGAATGCAGTCTTGAAGTGCTTGGATGGACCAGCCCACATAGTCAATCCTGGAGTTAACCCACCATCAAGACGACCAGAAAGAGCCACGTTAATTACTGGAATACTGGTTGGAATCATATCCTTCTTAGTGAAGAACTTTGACTCGGAAAGAATAGCAGTATCTTTAATAGTACTGTTCTTTTTAATTTTAGCGAGAATACTCATGATAATTATCCTTTAATAAATTCTAACAATTCTTTATCATTCATGACCCCAACTTTTCTACGCAGGACTTGGTTGTTTTCATCTAGAACCAACATAGTTGGTACGCTACGAATTCCATATTCCATGGCAAAACTTCCATTGGCATCAATATCAATTTCTTCGATTGGGAAATCGATTTTATCTTTGTTGGCTTCAACAATTTTAGTTAGTGCTTTGCAAGGCTGGCACCAATCAGCATAAAATTTAAGTACACGCATTTCAACTCCTTTGTATAATTATACCCGATTGTATAATTATAGTAAAATAATTATGGATTGTTTTTATTGTGAGGAACATCAAACACGAATGTAATTCTTACAACATCACCAATATTATCTGTCCCATGTGGCAGTTTATTATTGAACCACAATAATGTTCCTGGCTCAACATCTACATATTCATCACCTACATAGTATCGATATCTACCTTGTATTGACAAGTGGTATCTATCTCGAGTGAGATAATAGTTGCCAATGTCAATATGCTTTCCAACATGACCACCAACAGGAAGCGACAGAAACCCACATCTTGAAAACTTTTTAAAGTTTCTCTTCAGAAAAGAGATAATTTCTGTATGATGTTTGCATGCAGCAGTTGGAATACAAATTTCAGTATCTCCAACAAACTGATCTAAGTTTTCTACGCCACCTACTACAAGTTGCAAAACCCCAGCCTCAACTTCTGGGAATCCATGGTCGAGGAGAGAATGTGCGCCATCTGCTCGTTTCTGAGCACCCCAATCTTCTGGATGCTCTTTAAGTTGTTTCAAGATCTTTGAAACATTTATCCCTGTCTTTATAATTCTAATGTTATCCAAAGAAATCCTCCAACGAAGTTTGTTCCTCTGTTTTCCATCCTAGTGGATCAATAACAATTTGTAGCGGATCTAAAAAGACTTTCTCGAACTGCAAATCGTAGTCAATGAATTCTTCCAGACCAAATTCTTTGGGTAGATGCTGCTGAAACGCAATCACATCTTCATTGAACGGATTTGGCTTCTTCACATACACGAATTTAATTTTATCACCATCTCGAATTGGTTGGTACTTTTTCTCAAGACCCTTCTTCTTTACATAGTGATTAAACAAAAGCGATCCACGCACATGGATTGGAGTTCCTTTTGCATAAATTGGAGAACCAGCATACTGGTTCATACCATTAACGCCACGTGGGAATGCAATATCATGCACTGGCATTTTATTGAATTCTTTTCGAAATTCCATCACATATGCGTGTAACGCTTTTTCATCTCCACCAAGAATAACTTCAATCGAATCTTTAAGTTTGTCACGAATAACAGCAGGCGTACTCGACTTGACCATCTCAAGACCCATAACTTTGAGTTTAGGTTTCGCATACTGCACACCCTCTGAGTTATGAACATTTAATATGTATCTTTTCTTTGCAGTCCAGATACCTTTATCAGCAAGAACCTCTCGTTTCATAAACATCTTCTGCTGATATGCATTCATATAGTCAGCAAGAGATTGATACGTTTGATCAATAAATGGTTGGAAAATATCTTCACAGATCTTGTCCATATACTTGATCTTCTGCTCAGTGTTCTTGTCCGCACATACTTTCTCAACAAGTTGTTCCAACGAAAGATAGATTGAATCCGTGTCGATGGCAATAACAAAGTCTTGACCCTCAGTCTTTAAAACTTTGTTCATGTATCGATTGAATTCATTTGCCATCCAACGGATAGACAACTGACCAGAAGTAGTAATACCTTCAGCCATACGTAGATCGTAGTATCGGAAGTACTGATTACCCATTGCGCCATAAGCAGAGTTTAGCGCAATCTTCATAGCCATCTGAAGGTTGTTCAGTCGGCTAATTTCTTTTAGTAGATGTTTCTGAGATTTATCATTTTGATATTCTTGCTCAATCTTCAACATCTGTTTCTTAAACTTGCTTCGGTTGACATACATCTGTTCCATCAATTCAGGCATGAACCCTTTGATGTCTTTTCTATAACACCAACCATTAGCAGTCAGAGATAGATCTCTACGTTTGCAGTAAGATGTATCAACTTCTTTCGTCAGCAACTTTTCAACACTGACTGGAATCTTCTCATCAGTCAAAGTTTCTGGGCTGATGTTATACTGCATAATCAAGTGCGGATACAGAGAGTTCAAGTCAAACGAAGCAACCCATTTGTGTTGTCCAATGATTGGATCTTTAACGAAAGCACCCTCGAACTGCTCGCTCTTACTTGAGCTGGCATTGAAGGGAATGGCAATACCTTTCTTGCGAAGGTGATTGTAGATGATCGCATCCCACATACGAACTTGAGAGAATACATCTTCATAGTTGATCTTGGCGTTGTAAGCCATAGTCAAACACAACTCAATCAGACGCATCTTGTCTTCGAGTTTGTCAACAAGTTCTACGTCATGAATGTTATACTCAACGAATTGCTGCCAGTGATCAGTATAGAAATCCTTGAAAGTCTCTCCAGGGTTTTCTTTCTTCTTGTCACCGAGTTCTTGTTCAGCGATGTAGTCAAGTCGATACGATTCTTGCTTGGTATATGTAAACTTTTTATACAAGTCGAGATAGTCAAGCTGAGAAACACCATGAATATCATACGTTATTTCTTCTGTGCCTTTGATGAAGATCTTTCTCTCATTTAAATAACCCCATGGAGAAAGTTTCTTGGCGATGGTCTCACCCAACTCACGCTGAATGCGACGAATGATATAGGGCACGTCAAAGAAACTGATATTCCAGCCAGTGAGAACATCGGGATAATTTTCTTGCCACCAAATCATAAACTCTTTAAGCATAGACTGCTCATCTCTGAACAGTTTATATTCTACATCTGTGCGAGTGGAAGTGAATGGTCTGGTGCCGAATGTTACGATAGATTTTGTACTGCTATCTTTTAATGTGATAAGAAGAATTTCTTCGTTAGCTGTCTTGATATCTGGAAACCCATTCTCAGTGGCAGTCTCAATGTCAACAGAAACAACACGAATGGTGTCCATGTCGAAACGAATTTCACTTTCGTAATTATCACTGATATATTGGTGAACATAGTTGACATTACCATACAGACGAAACCCAGTGACGTCTTTGTATTTTTCTACAAATTCTCTGGTTTCTCTGATCGTTCCTGGCTTTACCTCATCAACAATATCACCTTCTAACGTGCGCCATGGACTTCCATCTTTTTTAGAGGGAACATAAAGTGTTGGGTAGAAATCTTGCTTGCGACGAAATGGCTTACCATTTTCATACCCTCGTACACAAATACTATTTCCGAGTGGATATACGTTAGTATAAAAGTTCATTAATTAGTTTTTCCGTACATTAGTTGCATTGCGTCAAGTGCGCAGTCGTGGACTGGGTGGTGTTTAATAACTTCGTGTCGTTTGAACAGAGGATGAACAACATCGCAGTATCCATTCGTTGTTCCATAAAGAAGATCAACAGCTGTTCTTACATCTCTCCACATATTATACCCTGTGATTTCTTGCAAGCCAAATTTAACTGCCAATGAATCTATTGACAGTTGGTCTAGAGAACCACGTGCCCACATAGTTTGTTTGTCAGCGTTTGCAAATTGCAACATGTAGTCATAGAACATCTGCATTCCATCCTGAACAGAAACATCTTGCTTGGATGGATCAAAAGAAACTTTTCTCACATACTCATGCTGTTGCTTCCACCAGTCTAGTGTAGATTTGGAAACAGTACGACCAACATCCATCTGCTGCTTTGCATTAAATTTAACAAAACATGCATTATCAAGTAAGTCTTGATAAGTCGGTCTTTTCTCTGGATCAAAGTGGACCATAGCAGCAGATAAAACTACACAATTAGATTCGACACCTAGTGTCTCAACGTCAAACATAAACATATCAATACCTCACTTAAAACTGAACCATCCAGTTATTACATACTTTTCTTTTGTTTTGGAAATCTGTCCACGATGCGTATATGTCCAGTCAGCTGGCCAAATAATTGTTTTACCTTTGATGGCTTTAGTGGTTAGATTCTGATAATAGAATTCAGTTCCACCATCAGGCACATCATTTAGATAAGTCATGAACACTAGATGCCTTTTGTTTATAATTTCTTCACCAGAATGTCGCTCTGTGTGCCACTTTTTATATCCGCCTCCAACCTTGTAATATTGGATACCTACTGGTTCGAATATAGCCCACTGAGAGTTACCACCAGCATGTGGATAAATTTCAACATACTTTTTAACTACAGGCATCAGTTGCATAAAATATTGTGACATCAACTGCTCTGTCTTTTTTAGTTCTATATCAACAGAGTCTTTTTCTTCTGGATCAAATGATGGTGTATAGTTGTAGCTATTCTCTTTGTGATACTGTATTAATTTATCACAAAGAGAAATGTCTGAAATAAACTGTTCGTGTATGAACATCAGTCTGGTTTGTATCCAATCTCGGTTACAAAAGTATGAACCTTTTGACTATCCGTCCAAGAAGAACAATATTCATTATCGATGTCGCAAATCTTCAGAATCTCTTCACGTGAAACTTCTCGGCTTGACAAAATGGTTTCGCCGATCCACTTCTGAGAAAACTCTTTCATCTCCTCCATGGTAACAGTATCTTCTGCCCAAGTAGTAGCAGGGCAAGGGAAGTCTCCATCCATATGGTCATCAGGCACTTCAATCACATAGCGCATACGATACTGGGAAATGGTGTCAACTAATACAAACTTACTCATCTTCTTTCTCCTCAGCTAACCTTTCTTTATCATCTTCAGTGGCATGTTCATCGCATGCAACATGATGCCAACCAAATGGATAATACGTACCAGGTTTACCACACTCTTCACATGTGCGATAACTCATACTCTCTGCAAAAGTGATATAGTTATAATGCTCATCAGTTGCTGCATGTACATAGAATCGAAGTCCACCAAATTTTTCTTTTACTTGGGAAGCAACAGGAACTTTCTCTGCTTCTTCTTCCATAGCAAGACGTTTTTGTTCTACTTCCTCAGCAGTGATAGGTGCACCCCAATGTGTTTGACCACCATTGTTCTCAAAACAATCTTTGGCGTATTCATACCTCTCTTTTGCTTGATTGTATTTACTATACAGTAAACCACAAAGAGTGTCAATGATATTATACCATCCATCTCCATGTTCGAAACCCCAACACATGGCAGTCTCAGTCATTGGTGCATGACGATTCTTAAAGATTAGTGGATACTTCTCCACAAGTTTACGGTCAAGTTCTTCTTTCATGCTTCCAACCAATCCATTTCTTCTTTAATCTCTAGACTCTCGTTACCATCGTATTCATGGATGCGAAATTTCGTGCCAACTGGGATCCATTTAACAACAAGATCGCTGGCACCACCAGTGTAAAAACCTAAACCATCATCGTCTTTATCATATTTTGCTTCAGCAAAATCTGCAATTTCCTGCCATGGTTTGTTATCTAAGACCATCTGAACGATCTCTGGATCAAATACACACTCTGGATAGGTGTAGTTCCATGTAGACCATCCTGCACCATATCCAGGAGAAAGTAGGATGGCAACTCTTCCGTCACGAATCATTTTGTTCATTTAATATCCTTTAGTTCATCAGCCACATCTTTATCTTCTCGAACCTCGACAAAGATAGGCAGAAATAGACTTTCCTCACCTGACTTATTTTTACTTCTCATGTTATATTTTACTGCCACAATTTTACCAACCAAAGAATCGCGAATGCTCCACAGGTTAGTTCTATGATCGTCATTAAAACCAGAACCAACATTGACGGTAATCGAGATCCCGTCTGTCGGTCGGGAGCGACAGACCACAGCACCGAGTCTACCAGCATACTTACCTGTTCCCTCGACCACTTCAACGATTTCAAGATCACATTCCAACTCACCTTTAAACTTGATCTGATGCTTTGCACGTTTGTCCTCCCAGACACCATTGGCATCTTTAAGAATGATACCTTCTTGTCCTTGTGCAAGCAAACTCTCAAATAGATCATTGGCTTGATCTATTGTGTCAACCTCCCAATGATCAACTAATGATACCTTACTTGAACCTCTTTGGTCAAACATAATGCAAAGAGATTCCCAGCGAGTCTTGTAATTGGTCTTGCACGCACCAGTTACAAAATCTGAATATGGGATTACATCCCAAACAGTTGCATGAACCATCGATGCTTCCTTTTCGCTAATGGTTCCCTTATTGGCTTTGTTTAGTATGCCATTACCAGTTTGGCGATCCATGATAGTATTGCCATCACGAACAAGAAGTTCGCCGTCAAATACGCAATCCACGCCACCAGACAAACTAAGAAAATCTTGATCAAGATTCCCAAGAAGCTGCACTGATTTTCCATTTCGACTCCTGTAGTCAACTTTGCCATCTTTGACGATAGCATTGAATCGCATTCCGTCCATTTTGCATTGGACATACGCAGGGAATTTAATTTTGTCTACCAGTTTCTGCTCAAACTGTGAGCACAACATGACTGGATATGTTGGAACGAGATCTTTCCAGACAGCATTGGCTGTCGCCTCACTTACACCACACTTCAGATCTTTCTGAATAATACGCTCAATTACCTTAGCATCTTCTGGGCTAACACCAGCTAGAACAGTTCGTAGATGGTCAATACCAGCATTACCTGTCAGCTGTCGGTTTGACAGTTTCTGCAGTTCAATTAAAGATGAGTCAAGAGTTTTCCAAACTGGACGAGCAGTTACATATTCGGGAATCTTACGAATATAGAACTGAGTGAATGGATCGAGAGTCAAGCGCACTACTTCGCGCAAAGTTTCGTTATTGCTGTTTGCTTTTAGTTGCTCAATTTTGAAATTGCGAGAACTATTGGCAGCAAGACTCTCGAGGAAAGCATTTATATTCATATTAAACACTAAGCATTTTCTTAGGATAGCCAGTGGGAAACCCAGAAGTACCTTTAACAAAACCCTTTGAATTCTTCGCAGATAATTTTGATTTTGGATTTTTTCGAGACTTTACAATTTCAATCGCACCACCAGATTTCAAAAATTTCTTCAGTGCTTTCTCAGACTCAGCACGTGCTTCTGCTTTTGAAATTACAGGTTTGTTGTAAATAGTCGCAACAATAAGTTTCTTTTCGGTTTTCATTATACAGATTCCTTCCATGCTTTTTCTTGACACTCTTTGAAGGTCTTTCGAACCCACTCAAAGAATTCCTCAGTCTTAATTGGAGTTGCCATTATACTGCCTCTTTCATGTTAATCTTCGAGAATCCAACAGAACCAACCACCATCGCGGTATCAGTAGTCAGATCAACCAAAATATCACCAACAGAGATCGAGTGCATCTCACCAACCACTTCAATCAGAGAGGCATCTTCCTCACACACAAAGTTACCGATACGGAATGCCTCATCTGCAGTCCGAGCATCGATTCGAGCAACCACTTCGTACTCATCAGACAGGTCTTCGAAATCACCGACTGTCAGGAAAGACATATCACGTTTCTTGGGGTGATCAAAGGGGAGCTGGTAGACTAGGTAGGTATTCATTTCTTTTCCTTTATCATTCATCATAAGTATATTATCGCATAAATTGCAATTAAAGACAACACCTTTATCAATAACCTTACAAATTTGAAGGGATTGAAAAATAGTGTAGATACAAGGGTCTAGGAACGAAAAACCCTCTACGAGAGAGGGTTTGCAGGGAGCTAGAAGCCTTACTACATAAGGGTTTACAGCCCAGGAACCGAACCTGCAGAGGCGATTTGGATCCCAGAACCGAAAATTCGGCTATATTCGTTGACCATCTTCTGGTCGGCATCAGCTTCGCTGGCGATGGCGTTTTTGTACAGTGACACGTTACCAGAAGCATAGGGCATGTATGGGGCTAACCCAACACCGACTCCCTGTGCAGTTTGTTGAACCATGATTGTTGCTGGGTTTTTTAGTTCAAAGTGTTCACTGAAGACATTAAAGATTTCTGATAGAATTTCTTCACCATTGATTAGTTTAAATACTTTCACGTTCATGTTTGGCTCTCTTTAGCAAGGTTATCAATATAGTCAGATGCTATGTTATAATCGGTGAAATGTTTTACAATCACACGTTCACGTTCATAATAATGCTGACCAATGAGCAAAATCTCTCTGTTCCTAAAAACAGAGACTTTTATTATCCATTCACCACGTCTCACCATGATGAACGAACAAAGATTTGGAGATAATTTTGCGTTCATGCATATATTTATCTCAGTACAATATTAATGACTATTCTGGTTTTTGATTTATTCGGGAATCTTCCAGCATGATAGCGAGCACCATCAAAACCGAAAACTCTACCCTTCTTCGGTGCGCAAGTTTCTGAAATAGTAAATTCAGATATATCATCTCCAACTTTCTCATTAAACAGAACAGTATCTCCATCAGAATCATTTACGTAATATACAAATGTTCTACATGGAGGGGATGTATCAACATGCGGGACTTGATATGATTCTTGCGGGAAATCGTGCGCAGTTGTTAAGTTTGCCTTTACACGCAACACTCTACAAAAACTTATATTGGCTTTTTCGATAACAGCATTGACTAATGGCTCAACAGAATTGTATGTTGGCATGGCTGCACCATTATCAAAAAATACATGAGATAACTGAAACGAATTCGCGATTTTAGATTCATCACAGTCAACTGAAAAATATCTTGTTGGATATTTGTCTACCCATTTATTGTAAAACCAAGGAAATGCCAATGATGTCATGAGGTCTTCCAACTGGTCTTGATATTCTTTTGATACAACGTCATCAAGTATCATATAGTCTCCACAAAAAATTAGGGGATCCGAAGATCCCCTACTACTTATCACTGCTTTGGTGGTTCTTGAACAGGAACAGGTTTGGCTGGAGAGTTTAACCACTCCCAGTCATCATCTGTCATTGGGATCCAGTTTAACATGAGCAGTTCTCCTTACGAGAGATCAGCTTCTGTGCTTCTTTATACTTCCCTGCTCTTGACAGTTCAGCAGCAGCACGTGCATAACCAATTTCCTGTAGGAAACAGTTAAGTTTGCATAAAAATCGTTTCAAGATTACTCTCCTTCATTCAGAAGAGTTTTTTCTCCACGAGTCTTCACAGCAACTTTCTTTGGCTTCTTCTCTTCAGGGATGATACGCTCAAGAGCAATCTTTAGCATACCATTGAATAGTTCAGCGTCTTTAACTTCAACTTGATCGTTGAGTGCGAAAGCACGAGTGAATGCACGAGCAGCGATACCTTTGAATAGGTAGTCATTAGCCTCTGCGGTATCAGAAGTGACATTACCTTTAACTACTAATTTGCCACCATCGATCTCGATTTCAATGTCAGATTGACCGAAACCAGCAACAGCAAGTTCAATGACGTAATGTGTGTCATCAACTTTCTTGATGTTGTATGGAGGGTAGTTAGGAATGTTTTTGGTTAGATCGTCATGCAGTTTTTGCATCTGTGCGATCTGAGGTTCGAAGCCAACAAAAAACTTGTCGAAGTCTTTGCTGATGTTTGCGAACACGTTTGGAAATGACAATTGAGTCATGTAGTTCTCCTTAGTTAAGCGAGTTAATAAAAGTAACCACCCCGAAGGCATGGTAATCCTGCTTACTTTATACAGGGACAGACTTTCGTGCTGCCAGTGTAATCACACGAGATACTTACGGTATCTGATCGGACGCCTAAAGTCGTAGACGACAACGATCCCAAGGTGGGACTAATCTATTTATTCTGCAGCAGGCTGCTCTTTTTGCTGTTCAGCAATCTGGGCTTCACCCTGCTTTTTAATTTTTACAATGAGGGCTGCAATCTCATCAAATGGGTGCTTACCCAATGAACGAAGGATGGTGTTTACTTCATCTACAGTCAATTCAAGATTAATATTCATTTCACTTTTTTCCCGATGTTATATTTTGGAACCAGTTCCCACTCATCTTTCTCTTTGTAGGAAACCACTTTAATCTGAGACAATGATGCTTTATTGTCTGCCTTAGTTGCGTGCAGGATCTTTAACAGTTCCCAGTCTTGCAATAAAGAAGCAATAGCATTTCTTCTCTCAATGTCACCCGAAGTGATGTTTGACTCTTTACCATCTAGAGCAAACAACTCTTTAAAGTGAACAATAAAGTATCTACCCTGCTTATGTAAAATATGGCAGGATTGAAACAATTTCTTTTCTTTACGGGATGCGATACCGATGCGAGTTAAAGTCTCACGAACCTTTAAAAAATTGTCAGGTTCTGGTAATGTCACCTCAAGCATGGACTCAGGAGTCCAATCGTAATAAATCATCTCTACAGTCATGATTATCTTCCACCTTTATCTAATTTTTGTTTTATTGTAGTAAGCTGCTCATCAGACAGGACATTCAATACCTGCCTAGCCTTCTCGGTGGAATAACCATAATATTCCATAACGAGTTTCAAAGAATCGGATTTTGCGTCAGCTTTCGCCCACTGCTCAAATCTTTTTTTCTTTGGCACACTATTTAGTAAAAACAAAAACTGCCACTCAGGTGGAACATGATACATTCTATTTACTTCATTAGCATACATGATTGTATCATAAGACTGAGATAGTCCTTTATTTACAATGTATGCTCCCTTTCTGTAATCTTTCGCTGCTTGTGGATCTGTAAAAAGGTTTTCTTTAGAAAAGTTTATAGCATTCAAAAAATCAAACGGAGTCATTCTGAAATCCAATCTCTCTTAGATTATCTGGATGGCATCCAAACTTTTTGCCTGGATAACGTGCATCTAGATTTTTCTCCAATTCATCACGAGTTTCGCCACGAGCAATAAACATCATATCTCTTGCGTTATATGCAAAGTACCCCATATCAGTTTTCTCAATTTTAATAGGGATTAGTTGTTTCGCTTCTTCTTCCTGCAACTGCGTCTGAATCTTCTCAACTACTTGCTTTGCATGTTTTTCTCTAAGATTCCAACCACCAAGCAATCCAAAAATATATGCGACTACGACTACACCAATAAGAAGTAGAATATCCACGATGATCCTTTATTTAAATTTACATTGGATCATAATCTCTGTCATTGCAGCCATGATATTGATTTCTTCGTTTGCGACAAACGCTGACTTATACTGATAATCAGCAAGAACGAGAATCAACTGCGGGATCGTACTTGGCTCCAAATATTCAATAGCGTTATCATACAACTCTTTGAATAGTGGTGCAGTGCCAAGTTCCGCATTTCTGGCTACCCATTTACGAACTTCACCGAAGTTTTTATCTTTTAAATCCTTAACAAGTTGTTTGTATGATTCATGCGTGGCACTCATAAGAATACCAGAATCAATCTTGCCTGATACAGAGTATCGCTGCAATTCATTCAGAATACGGCGATAATCTGGGAAATATTTAGTAATTAGTTCGGCTACGACTTTAGAATCAAACTCCACTTTCTCAAAAGTTAGAATGTCTGCAATCCTACGATAGAAAGCAGAAGCGATCCGTGGCTTCTCTTTGTTTGTGATTTTAAACTCAATAACTGCGCATCGGCTATGTAGCGGTTCGATGATTCGATGCTTGAAATTACACGTAAAGATGAATCGGCAGTTGTTTGAATACTGTTCGATAAAGTTACGCAGAGCAGGTTGAACCGATTCTGCGTTCATGTAATCTGCCTCATCGACAATGACAACTTTCTTAGCGTCAGTCAATGATACAGTTGTAGCAAAGTTTTTGATTGTAGTCCTCAGAGTGTCAATCGAACGACCCTCATCCGATCCGTTGATCATGATATACTCTGCACCAACTTCATTACATAGTGCTTTTGCTACTGTAGTTTTACCTACGCCAGCAGTGCCACAGAAAAGGAAAGTCGGGAGTTCGCCTTTAGAGATATATTCTTTAAAGGTCTGTTTTAGTTCTTCTGGAAGAACACACTCATCGATAGTTTGTGGGCGATACTTCTCAACCCAAAGAAATTGGTCACTACGAGATTCAATCATAATTACTCCATAATAAAGTCAAAAACAGTGGCTGTGGATTTTTCTTCTTTTCTTACTTTACCATTCGTTTCGTTATAGCAAGAAGCATGATATGGTCTAACATGGCTATTGTGTTTACGTTTAGACTTAGACTGTAGATACGCTTCTGAAAGAAATCCTGGCTTTTTACAAATAAGACAAATGAATGTAGTGTATTCTTGATTACCATAAACAGTCATATGCTTATGGTTAGCTGGAACATCTCGATATAAACGAGCAACTAGATTCTTAAGTTTTGGCATCACAAACCTCATAATAAAGGTGGGGGACTATGTCCCCCACAAATCAAACTCAGAAGTCAAATGATGAGTCTGCCTCAACAGCAACATAGTATACCAAGTCACCAGATCCTTTGAAACGAGAGATCTTCTTAGAAGAAACGCTGACTGAGTAATCGCCAGGAAGCATCTTCAGGTTTTCTACTTTCAGATTGACTTTGAAAGTTTTATCAGTGGTGCCAACAGGCTCACTGAACGAGTTAGCAGTGGCGTTTTTCTTATCGCCAACAACTGCAGTAATCGAGGAACCATCACCAACGATCGAAACATCTTCACTACGCAGAACAGATGCAGTTTTGCGAATCATCTCAAGTTGAGTTGCAGAAATGTTGAAGTTGATTTCAGCGTCAGGGAAGGTAATAGACTTTTGTGGTGCTACCAAAACCTCTGGGGATGCTGCAAAGTATTTGATGCTCTGGCCACCCTGCTTAATCGTGACATACTTATCACCAAAAGTCAGTTCAGGATCTTCGAACAGTGACATTGCACCAAGGAATTCGTTCAGATCGTAGATACCAAATTCTGAAGGGAATGTTTCGGTAACGACAGTATCAGCCATCACATTCTTCTGTGCAGAGATTGTCGCCAGTTTATTACCAGACTTCAAAAGCAGATTGCCATTGATGCCAGCAAAGTTTTTAAAGACGGCAATGGTTTCTTTACTAAGTTTCATTTAATTCTCCATTCAATTATAGACATAACTATGTATAAACATTTTACTGTGTATGTGTGTAAAATTCAAATTATTTTTCGTCTTTTGAGTATTTGACATCATGCTCATAAAGGAAAAATAGGCAACACATTGCATGTGCCAAGTGATGGATTCCAGATTCTGGGTCAATCTTCTCGTCCATCTTCCATGCCCAGATATGTCTCTCCATTGCGTCGAAATAACGACGTTTAGATTCGGGCACATATTTCCAATTATCTGGTTCGTATTTCTCCGCACCAAATGTTAGAACCTTTACCATCTCTGCCATAGCCAGTGGAGGAATCAAACCATAGCGGAGTTTTCCACCATCAAATTTTCTACCACCAGTGGTAGCAACCTGACTTGCTGAGACAGAATCTTTAACTTTTTTATTTGTAGCCATTTTATGTTCTCTCCAAATGAAAACTGAGACAAGGCACTCAGAGAATGCCCTGTCTCAACTCACTTATCGAGCAGTGAAGATTGTTGAACCAGCAACCAAGTTAGCTAGAGCAACCATACGGCGAGTGGGTTGGCCAAGACGATACTTAGTAGTAACAGTTCCGTCATGCAGTTTGCTAGTGTTGCTGTAAACGCAATAGCCCTGCTCACGCAAATTGCGAATAGCGGAAGCTGGATGTGCAATACCAAAAGAACCTTTGATTTGCTTTGCGGTGTAAGACTTACCAGACTGCAGTGACTTCAACAGAGTTTCTTGCTTTGACATAAGATTTCTCTCCATAATATACCATCATAAAAAAGAACAGGAAAGGGAAGATGGCATTATTCCCAATCCTGCCAAGTAAAACCGAAATTAGACTTCAATACCGTTTTCTTTTAGAATCTGATTAAATTCCTGGATGTCAGAATCTTCTACAGGTTGAGAAGATTTAATCAGTTTCTCCAAACGCTTCTTACCTGCTGCTGCTTTTGCTACTTTAGCCTTAGCTACTTTAGGCATTGCAACATCAGATTTGAACGCAGACAATTCTGCATCAGTGGGAACAGGAAGTTGATACACACCACGACTTAGTTTGTTTTGGTTAAACAACCAGTTGGGGTAACCAATCTTCTCACCCTTAGCACCAGTCCGCTGATCACGCAAGGAGTAGTAAATTGCTGCACATTCTTTCAATGTGATGTTCGAGTCAGTTTTATACTGAGGGTTGGATTCGATAACAGCAACAACAAAACGCTTTTGTGAATTAGAAAGATTTGCAAAGTTCAACATAATATAAAGTTCCTATCTAAAAAATAATTATACAGTAAGATGAAATTAAAGACAAGTTTAAAGTGTTACATTCTCTGAAGTAGTTGCAGCCTGCTCAGGGAGCACTTCTGGTTGCGCAACTTCAGGTTCAGGATTTGCAACCTTCTCAAAGAGATCCAAGAATGCAATTTTGGTTGCGGTGTCAAAACGATTGCAACACAACTGCACTGCTTTTACCTCATTCTTAAAGATTGCATACGCACGAACAATGTGGATCATACGGCGAGTTGTAATCGTCTCGTCCACACCTCCGTCTTGGAAAGTGCGCCGAATTGCTTCTGCCCACTTAACAAGATTATCAGCAAACTGTTCATTAACACAATCATACGTTTGCATCAAATTCTTAATAATTCGAATCTCGACTTTAGACTGCGGATACTCTTGTTCGAAAGTCACAGCGAATCGTTCGAGGAATGCTTCGTTAAGCACGTTAGTACCGATGTAGCGTCCATCGTCTGAACCCTTACCCTTCGTGTTGGCTGTAGCAATCACGTTGAACCCAGCTGCAGGAACAATGATCTCGTTCTTGAGTTTGAAGTAGTATGGCTTACCCTCAAGAATCGGTTGCAAGCAGAGCAGAGTGTTTGCACCACCAGCGTCAATCTCATCGAGCAGCAACGTAGTGCCAGTTCGCATGGCGATGAGGACTGGACCCTCTACAATTTCTACGTTACCATTCTCGAGAGTCTTCGAGCCAATGAGTTGTTCCTCATCAGTCATCAGGTTGAGGTTAACCCGAATCAATGGACGTTTGTGCTTAGCACAGATCTGCTCAACCATCGTGGACTTGCCGTTACCAGTTGGACCAGAGATGTATGCAGGGTAAAAGATTCCAGACTTGATAATCTGCTCGAGTTCAGTGTAGTTACCGAATGGAACAAAATTGGCATCTTTCTTCGGAATCAAAGATTCCACATTAGAGTAGTCCACAGTGTAAGATTCTTCTTGTTTGATTGCTAGATTTCCAACCACAGGGGCAGGTTTGCCACCATCGATGGAATACAGACCACGACCAACTTTGTTTTTCATCAGCCATAGTGGGAACTTATCGGTCTTTAGAGAGCCCATAACTTCCATCAGTTGTGGTCGTGAAACCACGCCAGATGTTTTTACATCTGGGAACATCTCGTTCATTTTGTTCTCAAAAGATGAGCGGAATTGTTCATCAAGTTTTGCCATCACAAATTCTCCATAATAAAGTAAAACAATTTTACTGCAATCTTGTATTACAGTCAAGCATAGCGTGCAATAAGATCGCTATACTCTATCTCTGGCTCTTTGTAGAGGATTTCACCCTCATACTCGAGTTGAGACTTCTCAAAATCACTCATGTAGTCGTCAGCTTCAACGTGTTCACCGATGATATACTGCTCAGTGAATTCATTGACATACTCGATCTCATCCCTGACCATATCGACAACTTCATCGTATGGCACATCAGCAGGAACGCCAGTGATCTTGTAGGAAGAACCACCCTTCATCTTCCAGTATGGATCCTCAGCACTGCCGTAGTTCTCCATGTACTGCGTTTCAATCACAACCATCATAACCAATCTCCTATCGTATAAGAGTTATTATGCCTTAAATTGCAATTAAAGACAACACCTATTTTTTTTCCTTGTAAAATCAACAACTTACGCAACATAGCCGATAAACTGGTTTAGCATGATTCGGCTAGTTTTCTTCCCTGTTAGGTGCTTGGTGAACGCTCTTGCAATCGCCTTAGCACTGGAATCCGAGTCGATCTCAAGTTCACTGGTATCAATTCCAATCTTAGACTGAGGGATGATAAACAGATCGTCACGACCAGTAGAATTCTTAACTGAGTGAAAACCAGAATCCCTGAAAGACTTACGCATGATCTCAACCATAGAATACGCATCACCATTAAATTCGGGAAGGTTGCAGCGGATTGCGTTAATCAAATCTCTGCGAGTATTGTTACAGATATAGAACCCAAGTGTTGATACATTGTAACGATCTTTAATCATACGCAAAAGTGCTTGAGTCTGAGTATTAGAATAGTTTGTTATTTCGTAATTCTTTTTGGTATATCTGTCAGTGATGTACGCCTTTTGCACTTTCATATTATTTGTATCGTGGTCATAAACCCTCTCACGCATACTGTCTCGTCCACCATAATTTACTGTACGCAGAGCAGCACCCTCTCCATCAGTTAGCGTGATGACAGACAATTTTTCAACATTATTCTTTTTCTGGAATTCGGGAATATAGTTGTACAAGAAACATAGTGCTTCATTAAGTGGAGTGCCACTCAAACCATATTGCCCTTTCTTACAGTACTGAAATCTGCGAGTGTCCAACAACCTAGAACACATAGTGTTCATCTCAGAAGAAGTCATCTTGTTGCTAAAGAGTTCTAGCATTGCAGGCTGATTTAGTGCATTAGAAAGTTTGTAGTCTGCAGTTTCAGCTACAGATCTAGCATATTCTCTACGTTTGTTGTAATGTTCTTCACCTTCACCCAACCACCTATACTCTTCGCTGAATGCAAAAACTTGGAAGGGGATCTGAGCACGTTGGCAGAATAATGCCAAACTAATAACTTGTTTTACAGTATTCTCAATCACATTATCCATCGAGCCAGACCAATCAAGCAAGAAAAGCATTCCATGATTCTTACCTTGTTTGATCGTAGTAACACGTTTGAACAGATCGTCATTCAATTTGTATGACCAAATTTTTGACATGTCCAATGAACCAACTTTAGCAGTTTGAGCACGTTTATACATCTTAGCAGACTTACGCATCTCAAATTCTTTGATGAGATAATTTACAACTTTATTGGTCTCTAGTTTAAATTCATCATGTTGTTTTTTGCGGTTAGCCATATAGATGGGATGAAAGTTATTTTCATAATCATCATTACACACATCCATCTCAGAAGTCTCGCTGAGAATAGTCTTATACGAAACAATTGGGTTACCAAGACTTTGTTCTTCGATATAGTGATAGTTGTAAATAGCATTTGGGTCTGCAAGTTCTTGTAACTTTTTCTGATATAGTTTATCAGTCTTAGACTCCAGAGGATCATCTCGATCTTCAAGTTCGTCTAATGCATCATTACCAGCTGCTGGACGAGAACCCTTCTGTTCGTCAGAGTCATCGTCAGAATCATCTTCTTCGCCATCTTCAACATCGCCATATTCCATACCCATATCATCTTCTTCATCAAAGAGTTCATCTGGGTCTACTTCATCATATTCTGGATATTCTTGCTGGCGTTGTTCTTCGGATTGTTTATATTGCTCAAGAGAATATTCGTAAACATCTTTGGCAAGCTGGACTACATCTTGCACAGTTTCAGTATTCTCTGCACGTGTTACAAACTGCTTTTCTTCTGGATTAAATTTTACACCACAATTGAATCCAGCTTTGAAGTAAAGATTGATGCGATCGATAAGGATCATCGTATTGACATCAGTAGAATTGACGCCAAAGAAATCACGCTCATTTAGTTCACGATATCCTTCGTTCATTGTCTTACGAATTCCAGGATACTTACGTTTGATCAATTTCTCGATACGAACATCTTCCAACACATTCATGTACCCTTTGAGGTTCGGGTGTTCTTGCATCGGTTCCATGTATTCATGAGTCGTATACAGTGCGTGTGCAACTTCGTGTCCGACCAGCATACCCTCGATGGTCGGTGTCATGTTTTTCCACATCGGGATTGTTAGGGTTCGAGAAACGATATCGAATGATGCAGTCTGTGCTTGTGCACGACGAACACTGATATTTTCTGTTGCTAGAAGTTTTGCAGTTAGGTCAACTGCATTCACACGAGAATTCATACCTGCTCTCCATATACATGACTAAGTTCTAACATTGTAAGATGGAATTCTACGGCAGTTCGGTTTTTAAGACAACCAGTAGAATCTACCTCTGGAACAGATGAGATCTCATATATGTTGCAAAGTTCAATCAGCTGACTGTCTGTGTGATCGTTCCACATGTCTTTCATCATCTATCTCCATATCAATAGAGTGAATTATGCCTGTCTTTGCATTTAAAGACAAGCATTTTTTTTAAGACTTGTAAGTTGTTGATTTTACAGGAAAAAATAACCCTCAGTTCTTGAGGGGTTTAGGCAATAACGCTGAAATCATTGCGTTTTTCAAACTTTATGACTGACCTAAACTTGTCAAACAACTGGTCTCCCTTGTGGGAGATGACGAAGATGTTACTCTTTTCCCCAAACTGATTCATTAGGTTCAAGAAGTAGTCTGTTCCTGCCGTATCCAAACTCGAGTCAAAAATCTCATCTAACAGAAGTAGGTTTGTATTGACAGAGTTTTTCATCTTAGCAATTTGACGCCAAGTAAAAAGAATAGCCAAGTCAATACGCATCTTCTCGCCCTCTGAGAAACTTGCATATGTGAAGTCATCACGATATCTGGATTTGACGATCTCATTAAATGATTCATCAAGTTCAAAGTGAATATAAGCATCCATAGCCTGAAGATACTTGTTTATCAATTTGTTCATAACTGGTAGATACTCACGAATGATAGCAGTCTTGATACCAGTATCTTTCAAAAGAATATTGGCAACTTCTTCTAAATTTCTTTGATCCAACAACAGTTTCTTTTGCTCGATTTTTGCCATGGCATCCTGCGCCATAGTTTTTAACTTACTCTTTTCTTCATCAAGATTAGTTGTGTCGGATTCAACCTTTTTCGTTTCAGCCTCAAGTTCTTTTATCTGTTTATTCAACAAAGTTACTGTAGAATTTTTTGTAGACAACTCAATGTTTTTATTTGTGATTTGTTCCATCACGGCATTGATCTGAGATAGTCTGTCATTCAAATTAGATAAAACAGATTCCAACTCGGCTATCTTTGAGTTGTTATCAGCCATCTTAGAGTTTAAGTCTTTGATAATACTTTCTTTGTATTCTTCTGCGATATCTTGGTTACAACTTGGGCAAATATCATGCTCATTAAAAAATTCAGTATTGTGCTCACATGTTTCAATTTTTTGCATCAATTTAGATTTGATAGATTTTGCCTTTTCGATATCTTCTGAAATTTTATCCTTGTTGGATATGCTATCTTTTAGCGTTTCAATTTCACTTACAATCTTAGCAATCTCATCTTCTGATTTTGTAATCTCAATGTTGTTGGCATCAATCTTAGCCTGAATTGCATTGATGCTTTCTGTTTTGGCTTCTGTAATAGTTTTTATCAGTTGTGTTTGCGATTCAACTTTAGTCTTTGCGTTGGAGATATCACTCTCAATTTTTGAGATGGCATCTTTAGTTTCCTGTGCCTTTTCTTTCAACAGCTGATTCATTGTAGAGAAGATACGAATATCGAGAATGTCCTCAATGACTTCTCTGCGTTGGGCTGGAGGGAGTTGCATAAACGGAACAAATGATGCCGAACCAAGAATGACAACTTGTGTGAATGTCTTATAGTTTAGTTTTAGAATCTGCTGCTCGAGGACTTTTTGATAGTCACGTGATGCAGCATCTTGATTTAGCATTTCGCCATTACAATAAATTTCAAATATGTTTGGTTTAATTCCACGAACAACTTTATATTGTTTGGAACCAATATTGAATTCTATTGTAACAAGACATTTCTTCCCATTGATACTGTTAACCAACTGATTCTTGTTGATGTTTCTGAATGGTTTGCCAAATAGCGAAAAGCACAATGCATCTAAGATTGTGCTTTTACCTTCACCATTCTTACCAATGATAAGAGTTGTTGCGGACTTGTCTAATAAAATTTTATTTGGAGAGTTACCTGTTGACAGGAAGTTCTGCCATTCAACACTTTTAAATACTAGCATCAAACAACCTCAACATTAACTGCTTCAGTATACAGAGACTTCATATAGTTCTTAACTTTCTCTTTATCAGCATCAGTTTGGATACTATCGATATAGTTGGATAAGACAGACAATGTGTCTTCTAGATTTATTTCTTCATTGAGTTCGCCATCTTCATACTCAGACAGGTCTTCAATAATTTTGATTTCATGACATTGTTTAGTATACAACTTCTGAACAAATTTATCAAATTTATAATAGTCTGTTTTGTTTACAACTACTAACTTTACAAATTTATTGGCAAGTTCTATTGAGTCTAGATTGAATGGTTCTCTTTCTTTATCATCATACTCGATTCTTTGGAACATTGTATAAGGATTCTGAATGAACTCGAGTCCTCTTGTGTCAAGATCAAACAAGTGGAATCCTCTGGGATCATTATAATCCTGCCAAGTAAGTTCGTAGGGATTGCCCAGATAATGTATGTGGTTGTCACTAGAGCGATGATGGTAATGCCCAGAAAACACCAAATCAAACTTTTCAAAAACATCTTTAGATAATCCATCATGCGATTCCATTCCTCTATACATTGCAAAGCCAGCAATCTCAAAGTGACCCATACAAATTTCTGCTTTAGTATTTTTCATATGGTCAAGACTTTCCTGATAATTTTCAGGACAGATCCAAGGCATCATACAAATGTCTGTGCCGTATAGATTAATGGTCTCTGGACCATCAATAACCTTAATGTTTGGATACTCTTTGAGTAGCAGATCTGGAGAGTTTACATCATTTGTATTTTTAAAATAAGTATCGTGATTGCCAGCAAGCATATGGACAGAGACATTATTAGCAACGAGTCTGTCAAAAAACATTTCTTTGGCTCTTTGTAAAGCGTAGAAATTAACGTACTTACGACGATCGAACGTGTCACCAAGGACAAGCAGATCAGTGATATTATTAGCAAGAAGAGTAGGAAAGAAAACATCATTATAAAAACTTTCATAAAAGTTTAGAAATGCAACGCTATCATTTCTTGCGCCAAAATGTTGGTCTGTAATAATTGCTACTTTCAAATAAATCCTACCTTTCTGTGCACTTTTGCAGTCTCAGTTTTTTCAGATTGTTTATTAAAGATTTCAGCAAGCGTATACTTATTTTGATCTTGTTTTGGTAGGTCAACGCCAAGTTTGCTCGCAAGTTTTTCTGCTTGGTCTAAAGTTAGTGTGTCAAATGTTAAGATATCGAAACACCTTCCAGGACGTACGAGAGCAGAATCAATATCACGAATGCTTGGAAGATTGGTAGAGAAAACCATTTTCTTTCCCTTTGTTGTAACCAAGCCATCACCCACGTTCAAGAAACGATGCATCATTGTGTTACCATCACTACGAGATTTCAAAAATGCATCGCTGTCTTCAAGAACCATGACCTCTGCGTCATCTTCAATAAACTTAGCAAAGAATCCATCCTTTTCTAATATTCCAGCATCATATGTTACGATTGCAGAAGAATTTCTGTGAGCCAACAAACCACGAATAAATGTAGTTTTACCAGTTCCTGGTGGTCCAATCAATAGCAGAATGTTTGCAGAAGATTCCATATAACGATCATAATAATCTTCTAAAGATTCTTCGCCGAGAAACGGATACATTTCTTTGATCGGCAGACGAGAGCGATTGAGTGGAACATTCACTGAGTTGCCATCACCAGAATAAACCCACTCAATGTATGATGTTACAACATCAAAGTTACTCTCAACAAGTTCAATCATTCTTTCTGCATAGTCAGGGTCACCAAAAGATCTGACTTCTGTTGAGTTGCTGTTGACAGAAAACTTAATAAAGTTAAGTGAATCTTGATCGACAATAAATCCAGATGATGAATTAGATTGAACAAATTGGAAATCGCAAAAAGTGCTCTCTGCCCATCGTTTCCATCCATCACGATTGGCTAAGACAGAAGTCTCACGCTGCACTGTTGTTTTATTTTGCTCAATTCTTTTCTGTAAGATTTGAGACGTGATTAAATCTTCAACATCACTAACGCCGAGAAAAATGTTTTCTTTGTTATCCATAATTTTATTCAAGTTTAAAATATTATCAGAAGCATCCCAAGAATATTTCTTGAGGAATGTTTTATGTTTACGTCGAAGTCTTCTTTTAAAGGAACCAGCTGGACGTGCAGTAAGTCTTAGCTGCTTAAGCCATTCACTTATCGTTGTAGGATTCGCCATTTACATCATCACCTATAAAAAAATCATCTAAGTTAACCTGTTTCTTTTTACGCTTTTCTTTTTTACGCTCCATAAAAGTATCGTCAAAAGATTGGTTGTTTTGCATAAAATCCAAGTATGCATTGTGGTATTCACCATCATCACCATCTTGAACATCGAACGCCTCAAATGGCATGTCCTGAATCAACTTACCTTTAATATACGCTTGTTTCTTTTCTTTAGCGATTCTTCGCAGAAAAGCATAGTAGATAATTTGGGTAAAGTACGCAAACGGATTGGAAGATTTGTCTGGATCAAAGTTATCAACATACTGAATGCAGTTTTCAATACCATCAAGAATCATATCATCCTTGTAGGTATAGTTGATGAAGTTTGGTTTATAAGACAGATGCGTAGCGATCTTTAGAATACACTCACCGATGTAATTCGACAGCTGAGGTTTCGGCAAATTGTTTTCTTGAGCGTGTTTTACCTTCGCTCTGTATTCTTTGATTGCTTCTAAAAACTGTGCATTGTTTACGTATTGTGCCATTAATATATTTCCTCTTGTTTACGAGGCTATGTTGTAACTATACAATATAATATGTTGCAAGACAAATATTTGTGCAACAACAATGCAAAGAAATGTTATTTGTTTTTTATTTGTCTATCCCGTAGAATTACGGTGTTGGGGTTTGAAGAGATAGATTAATGTACTGTATCGTTACCTTCTACTTCGATACTTGTTGTTTCGCTAATTTCTTCTTCTTGATTTAGCATTCTCGCTAAAGCATCGATTCTTTTCTCCATGTCTTTGACTGTTTCTACGTTTTCGTCTTCCCAATCATCGACAGGTTCTTCTTTTTTAACAATAACTTGTTTTTCAGACTGTTCGACCAATCTTGCATAGTGCGGTGCGAATGCTTGATGTAGATTCTTAACAAATAAGACATGTGATTTATTTAGTGACACGCTTGGAGTGCTTGCGAAACGACACCAAGGAGATGCGCTGATATGTTCATGTTGTACCTCACCACCTGCTATCATAGGATAGGTTTTTATTTGCATTGGGTATGAAATTTCAACAGTGTCTTTACTTTCATATTCCAACACTGCCATTATCTGTTCGCCAGATATTGTTCTAATGTAAACTAATTGTTCATCACCTTTTAGCAAAGTTCCACCTCTACGAGTTTAATTTCAAATTGTTCTTCAGCATACGTTTTGTAACGCTCTGCTGCATGATTTAATGTGTGATTCTTCCAAGACTTCCAATGCAAATCATCAGCTAGGTCGTATAGATTGCATGATGTTTTACCATCCTTTAATCTTAGACCACGACCAATTGACTGCAAGTTACGTATTTTACTTTTTGATGGTGATGCAAATATTACATTTTCAATACTAGGTATGTTAATACCTGTAGAGAATGTTCCATATGAAGCAATTATAATAGCGTCGTCTTCACCTTCTGTTATGTGACGAATTGATTCACGATCGCTAGTTTCAGTTCCACCATATACAAAAAATACTTTACGTCCTTGGTGAACCTTTTCCTTAATAAGATCGTAAAGAACTTTGCCGTGTTTTTCAACGTATTGAAAAAGTACCAGCGTATTACCTTTACTCTTTACCGATAGGTTTCTAATAAACTTGTTTCGCTTCTCATTGGAAACGAGCCAGTCCATTTCTTCCTGATACGTATTGTTCTTACGCCCCTTACGAATCTCTTCAGAATACTTCAAAACTACACAAGTAATATTTAGTTGCGCCAGCTTTTGTGTTTCCATCAATTGTTTGGTAGTGGTAACTCTATGAACTGGACCAAAAATACCTTCGAGAACAAGACGATGAACTTTCTTATTGTCTAGCGTTCCTGTTGTTCCAATGCGATACTGAATAGTATCCATCTTTTCCATGACAGTGGTTAAAGACTTTGCTTTAAACTGGTGCGCTTCATCACCAAAAATTACATTGAATTGTTTGAACCAAGATTTTGGTTGTAGATAAATTGATTGCCAAGTTGTGATTAGAACATCACGTGTTATGTCTTTAGTGAATCCACTATAAAGTTTTTGACAGTGTGCTGAAACTTTCCATCCATTCGCACTTGAGTAATCCTCAAAGTCGGCATATAATTGTTCCACGAGAGATGTTGTTGGCACAATAATGATACATTTACGATTGTGCTCTAGGTGCCACCTCATTGCTGTGTAAATTATAAAAGATTTACCAGAGGCTGTTGGGGAAAGGAGAAGAGTTCTTTCTTTATCGAGTGCAGTCTTGACTGCTTCTACTTGATAGTCTCGAATTTCAATTGGGTTTCCACGACCCATAGGTTTTAACCACTTAGCAAAGTCTTCAACACGCTCATGCGTTATTCCATTTGTCTTTGAAATAACAGACTTGTATACTAATTCATGATTGTTTCTATCGCAGAACTGTTCTACATAATGGAGTAAACCAAGATATAAAGTTTTTCTTACTTGATCATACAAACGCACCTTACCATCCCACAGCCTTGCACGATATTGTGGAGTGAATCTTGCGCCTGGATATTCGTATGTGAAGAAATCTGCTAGTTCTTGTTCAGTGCTTGCGTCAGAAAAAACACGAACATAGACTTCATCAAGTTTTTCAATTGTAACAGTTGTCACTACATTCCCACTAGAAATTTTTTCCATTCAACGTGCGTTTTAATCTGCCAGTCTCTGGCTTTTATCTGACCTAGAATGGATTCAAGTAAATAAATCATCGTTTCAAGATACTCAATCTTGACCTTCAGAGTATTTAGATCGCTATCGCCAGTGAGAAATTCATCCATCTCGTTCTTGAGTGGTTTGACACCTTGCCATTGAGACCATCCAAGTTCTTGAAGTTCATCACGTGAGAGTTCCCCACGATAATATCTGAATTTATTTTTACGCAATAAGTTGTAGTCAGAAGACAGTTTGGTATGTTTAAGTTTAGTGCTTGTTAGCAACTTAACATATTTGGCGTGTAATTTTGGCGTTGCTGTTGAATTTTCGCCGAGAAAGTTGTCATCAATGTGACAGTCATTCGCCCACATTTCGTGGATTTCATCAATAGTCATAATATCCTCAAAGGTTACATTTTGTAATAATTATACTACAGACAACTAAAGTTTGTCAAACAAACTTGTAAAGACCATATCTAAAAGTAGCGTTGCCTACAAGATATTGCACATCTTGGTTTGTAGATTGCAATGTTAAAGAATCGATTGATATTGGAAACAAATCTGAGAATGTAATAGATTGTGCAACATTGTTTGATGAGTTTAATACTGAAAGTGTTGCATCTGAATAGTTCTTTGCAAGTTCGCCAACTTGGCTAACTTCTGCTGAGTTTAATAATGTTAAGTACTGCGTGTAATCTTCTGGGAATCCCAAGGCAACAATCCAGTTGTAGATGGCTTTATAATTAGCCATGTTCTCATCAACTAAAAATTGCACTTGTAGAGTGTCATATGTTAATGTATCGCCAGGAATCGGTGCAACATTGAATGGGTTACCAAATTCTGGTGAACCTAAAGTTATCCCTGGAAAGTTTACTTGCTGACAGAAAAATTTTAATTCTGGCAGTTTAGTTATATTAAACATAAAACCATTTGGTGACAATGGTGTTATGTTATCTGGAATAGGACAGGATAATGTGTTAGCCATTAATTATCTTCTTTTCTTCGTTTCAGGTAGTCTTGGAAATCCATCATTTTTTCTTTTTCGATCATATCAATTATTGTAGTGGTCAAATCAATCTCATGCTTGATCCAAAACATCTTAGCCTGCAACTCTTTTAATTGATCTGCGTAAAACGCTAACTCCTTCTCTTTCCTCGCTCGAGAGTCAAGAAGGTCTGTTAAAACGATAACTTTTACTTTAGCGTCTTCCATAATGTTATTTATGTAAAATAAAAAGGGGGATCCGAAGATCCCCCAAATACCGCTTCTACGTCGGTTTAATCCGACCGCAAAATTACATTAGGTTAGTAACTTTAACTTTGCGATAGTAGATGTTTTGACCAGCTGACAGGCTAGTGAATGGGTTTGCAACCATACCGTAGCGAGTCTTGAAGCCAATCTTTGGCTGGAATGTGTTTGGATCAACTGCACGAACCATTTGTAGAGGAACGTATGGGCAGTAAAACAGACCAGCGTCAAATGCGGAAGTACCTTTGTAGCCAACAACGAAGAACTGGCTAGCAGACTGGTTTGCTGAATATGGGTCAACATAAACTTTGTATTTGCCGTTTAGAACACCAGCAAAAGTAGTTGATGCTTCATCAACATTTAGACCAGGTGAAAGAGCTGGAGCGTAATCAAGAACGCCAGCCATTGCTAGAGCAGAAGCAACATCTGAAGAACAGATGATGAAGTTACCACGACCACGACGTGTAGTCTGAGCGATAGCGTTTGCTTCACGTTCGATTTGGAACATTAGACCCTTGAACTTCTCAACAGACCAACGACCATTTGAGTCAACGTCAAGGTCGAAAGTACCAGCAGTAGCTGTACCAACTTGTGCACCAGCTTTAGCAGCACCGTAAACAGTACGAACAACTTCGCGGTTGATCTCTGCTTGGATTTCTGTTGAAAGAATGTTGCTTAGTTCGCCTTCAGCGTCAAGACCATGAACTGCTTTTAGGTCTTGTGCTAATTCAACAGAGTATTCTGCTTTTAGAGCACGAGTCTGTGCAGTAACAGTAGTCTTCTCGATAGAGAAAGCCATCTGATTGAAAGTAGTTGCGCCACCTAGATCTTCTGCGTCAGCAGTTGCAAGACCAGTACCAGTAGTGTAAGTACCATCAACTGGGTTAGAACCAGCGTGTGTACCAGTACCACCGAAGTCAGTGTCAGCTTCGTTGAATAGAGCCTCAGTACCACCTTGTGTGGAATACTTGGACTTCATTGCGAAGATTAGACCAGTTGGCTGAGTCATTGGCTGAACACCAGCGATATCATAAGCGATTAGCTGTGGAGCTGCACGGCGAACTAGAGCGATAAGAACTGGATCATAGCCAGCCATATTAGCGTTAGTACCTGCACCACCAAGAGCAATGCCAGAACCACCAGAGTTAGCTGGAGCAGCTTCGAAAAGAGCTTCAGCTTGCTTAGCCATCTCACGTTCTTGGTTCTCTAGAAGAACAGCAGTAACTTCTTTACGATAGCTGTCTTTGATTTGTGGGGCGGATTCTGAATTCAGAACTGGTGCCCATTTTTCTAATAATTGTTGACGAGTTGTCATTTTATTTTCCTTTTGCTTTTAAAAGATTAAGACTTGCGATAGTTGAGAGCAGACAAATAGCGAGCCATTGTTGGGTCAACCTTTTTAGTTGTTTCTTCAACAATCATCTCTACTGGTTCATCAGTTACAACAGATTCAACATCTGCTTGTGCTTTAGTACCGAAGTAATTTTCACGAATAGTTTGTACCTTCGATTGGAAAGTCTCAGCGTCTTCATAAGATAACTCTTCTGCTAGACCTGTAAACTTCTCGACTTCAGTGTCAGTAAGACCTTCACATGCAGTTTTAACGATTTCAACACGCTTCATTTCACCTAAAACTTTAGAAAGTTCTACGTTAGCAGCAAGCTGTTCGTTTAATTTTGCTTCTAGGTCTTCGATCTTTCCTTCCATAGTACCAAGTACATCAAATTTTTCCTCAGGAATATCGATGTAATGTTCTTCGAAAAGACCTTTCAATCCAGATACGAAACCTTCGAGAATCTCAGACTTCATACCATGCTCAAGGGCTAATTCATTCTGTGCAATCCACTGCTCGACAACGTAGCCGAGATATCCATCAACTTTTTCAACAAGACCCTCTACATTCTTTGCTACTTCTTCTTCAAGTTTAGTAGCGTATTCTTCTTCGATGCGAGCAATTTCTTGCTTCACGCGAGTAACTACAGCAGCTTCAAAAATTGTAGCAGCTTTAGTTTTAAATTCTTCAGAAAGTTCTTCGCCATTAACGAGAGCAGCAACATCTTCGCTTACGTCAACAGTTAATTCTTTCTCTTCAGCAACGACTTCTTCAGCAGTCTCTTCAGCAACAACTTCAGTTGTTTCTTCAGCAACGACTTCTTCAGTAGTCTCTTCAGCGATAACTTCTTCTGCTTGGTCTTCAATCTGCTCTTCTAAATTCGCAGCTTTAGACTCAGCAATAAGAGTAGCAATTTTTTGTTCGATTGACATCGTTTTTCTCCTAACTGGGGATAGTTCTTGTATTTATTTATTATTTATCTGATTTTACTCAGAAAATTTTGGAAAGCACGAATCTTGGCTTCCGTTAAATCCTTTGAAGATGCAGTTCTAATAGAACGCTGTGTTTCTTCAATATGTTTTTCCACAAATTTTCCATCAACGAAAACCCACTCCTTGCTTTCCATAATACCTTGAACGAATGCATCTGGAGCAGATGGGTCAGCAACGATATCAGCTGCAGTAGACAGCATAAAGTCATCCTGGACCACTTGAACACCCTCTTTATTCACTTGTAAAGAGCCTAGTGCTCGACTAGAAACACCTAAATTTGCGCCACCATCCAATAGTCCTTTTGCGATTTGACCCATTGGTGTGTCTAGAATCTTTGCTTTACCGATGTAGTTGGTTCCCTCTTTGCGTAAATCTACGATCAAATGTGAAACACGATCTAAGTTGATTGATGGTGTGTCTGGATGTCCAAGTTCACCATATGCTCTGTTCTTAGCAACATACTGCTCGGTATAACGTGCAACTTCTTTATCCATAATTGCTTCTGGATACATACGTCCGTTGCGGTTTTTTAATTCTGATTGAAGAAAAACACCTTCGATGAAGTATTGTTTTCCTTTACCCATTTTGCTTTCAACAACTAGGTTTGTAGTCTCGAGGACTTCTCTAATGAGTTTCATTTAATTAACTCCCTACTGCGTTTGTGTCGTCGTAAACGCTAAACTGCGCAGTTTCAATCTTAGTTGCAAATCCGCCAACTTTACGCAGGGTTAAAAATAATTGTGCACTGCCAGTGATAACAATTGATATATCACTCTCGTTTTCTGTGGTATCAACATATCCTAAGCAGTTGAAATCGAATTCAGCAGCAGCCTCACCAGCCATAGTAAGAACAACAGTTCCATTTCTTGAAAGAACAATTTTAGAACCTACATCTCCAGTCCAGAGAACTGCAGCAATATTTACTGCAGGAGTTCCAACAACTGCCTGACCTGCATTTGCCAAAGTAGAAATGTCTACTGCATATGTTCCAGCTTCTGCTGCTTTGACAATAGTCTCTTGGTGAGTATTCTTTAAAATAGCAAGTGCCATTTTTATTCCTTAATTTTTTCTACAACGTAAAAAAAGTTTTCTTTAGATTGTCTCATGTAATCAACAACATCTTTATGATCTGTCAATAAATTATTTAGCTTATCTTGAGTCTGCTCATCAATTGCAACCACTGAGCCATCTTCTAATTCATAATGTATTTTATTATCAAACAATCTATCTAATTTATTGAGATTTCTAATTTCTTGTACAACTGGATCTACAGTAAATAACTTAGAAGAAGCAAGTTCGATGTATGATTCTATTAGAGTATCAGTTACTTTAACGTCGTGATGTTCTTTAATAATTTTAGCGATCTGTACAGTAGATAAATCTTCGTATAGTTCTTTAGTTATTTGTTCTTCTAATTGTTCTGAACTTGCTTTATTTTTAATATATGTTCTTGCTTCTTCTATACTCGAAAACTCTGTAGCCTCTCTATTGATGTAAATTACACCATTAGACTCTTGTATCTTTTTACCGAAACAATAAACAGTTTTAATCATTATTCTGCTTGTGGTTCTTCTACTGGTTCTTCTGCTGAAATTTCCGCTGGGGTTTCTTCAACAGTCTTTTCTTTAAACATAGACTGGGCGACGCTAATGCGCATGTCGTCTAATTTTGCAGATACTTTTTCTGCCATGGCTGCATTAAACGCAGCTTCAGTATCAACAGCGTTTCCAGATGCTGTAGCATTAATTAAATTTAAAGATAATTCACTCATTCTTCACTTCCTTTCTGTTGAGAATCTTGTGGGGCTTGTTCGTTGCCACCAAACCCATTGTCAGCTAGATGTTGCTGTTGAGCAACCTGTTTAACAGCAGAAATTTCTCCGTCGTGTGCAGCAATTTCTAATTGACGTTGACGATCTTCTTCAATATCAGAATCCATCATTTCAATTTCTTCATCTGTTTGCATTAGAACGTTTTTACGAACCCATTTATTAGAATAATATCTACCAATGTATGGTTCTAATTGTTGTAATGCTTGTAGTCTTTGAAGCATTACTTCATTATCTTTTAATTCAGAAAAATGGTTGTCTTGTTGGAAATCATATTGAATAGCCTGCTCAAGAACATCCCACTCTTCAGGTCTGATAATATTTTTTGCAATTAACTGCACTCTTAGTGCGCTGCTAAACAGACCTGCAAACTTCTTACGTAAACGCTGAATAAACTTATTAAATTTAATCTCGTCACGTGTAATCTCTGTAGTTCTTCCCAGCGCAAAACCAGTTGATGGTTGCAATCTTGAAAGAGGAACATTTAATGCTTGATATAACTTCTGTTGAAAGTATTGAATGTCTTGAATATCGCCAAGATTTTGTCCACCTGGTAGAGTAGTAATTTCTGTACCTTTACCACCTTCACGACGTGGCATCCAGAAATCTTCCATCATTGACAGATGACGACGATCGTCACGTGTCTCACCAGTAGTTGCGTCATAAACAATCTTGTTGCGGAACTTGTTCATAATATCATTGACGTATTGTTCTGCCTTCAGCTTTGGAAGGTTACCAACGTCAACATAGAACACTCTACGTTCTGGCGCACGACTGATACGGTAAATAACAACCGCATCTTCAATCATCTTTAATTGATTTGTTGGTTTGATGGCTTTGTGTAAGTAACTAAGCATCATACCAGTATTCTGATCCATCAATCCAGATGGAGTGTAGATAATAGAATCTACTGAGAGTTTAACGCCACTGGTTGTATTCTCGCCAATACCTTTGTCATTGTAAAGATAAAATTCTTCTTTCTTTACAACTACATCAACACCCTGAGCATTTCGCTTCTTTTCAACATTTTTAATTTTACGAATTTTTCTTGGGTCGATATATCGTAATTCTTGAATACCCAATTTAGGCTGAGATGGATCTATGAGAATATTAAAATATATTCTTCCATCAATATACCACTGACGGAAAAGATCATGTCCTCTATCATCAAAATTATAGAGGCGAAGAATTTCATCAAATTCTTCTCTAATCTTTTTCTTTATAGACTCTGATAACTTAACTTTATCTAAGTTAATTTTAACTGCTTGGTCATCAGACTCAGAAATAATTGATTCATTAACGATATCTTCAATGGCTGCATCGCAATCAGCGTACATTGAAGTCTCACGATAACGACGAATTAAGTCATTCTCGTTTTTAATGATGGTGTCCATATCCATGACCATGCCATAGTAACCACTGGCATTGCTGGATACGACTGCAGAGCCGTCATCAGACATCGGAGTTACTACCGCTCCGATGTCTTTTGATTGCTCTTTTTTCTTTATTTCAAATCCAAATAATTGCATAATTAAATTGTAGACCTAAAAATTAAACTGGGATTGGGAAGCTGCCAATTGGCGTATCAACGGAAACATTAAGATTGATGCCACCACCCTCAGTTGCATTAGAAGTGAAGTAGTTGAATGTGAATTCAACATCAAATTGTTCGATCTGGTTCTGTTGATCGTAATCTAAAGCGATTGGACCAATCAGTGTTGGGAATGCATCAACAAATTTATAAGATTTGATGATAGCACCAGCTCGATCCAACTGATGCACTTGTAAGTCTACTTGGTAATCACGTGGGTTAGTTCTACCATCAGTTGTGCTGTATGATTGAATACCAGATTGCCACTGTTCCATTGCATTGCGAATGTTGAAAGTAGTATCGTTATAGATGGCTACAGTCCATGGTTGGAAATTACGCTCGCCTGCAAAATTTACTGGGCGTCCACGATAAAGAACTGGGATGTTCTCAATTGTAGAACCTGGAAGCTGAGCAGATTTACACAGGAACTGCGCTCTCTGACCAGCAACAACACCAAGTGGTACAAAACTTGGGAATACTAGCTCGACACGGAACTGATTAGGGCGTGCACCGCCACCGATCATTTGTGCCTTAAAATCAGCAATATTTGCCATTTAAATCTCCTTGTTCGTTTCTTTATTTAGTCTGTAATTTTTAACCACCGATTTCGCTAAAGTTAATGCTAGAGCGAGCAGCGACAAAGTTCAGAGTAATAAAGTTAATAGAACGTGCTGGTTTGATAAAGATATCAGCAACAAATTCGTTACGATCGATAACTTCACCTGTGTTATTAGAATCGTCGCACTTAACAACGAAATCAGTAATACCACGACGACCTTGAACATCACGTAGGAATGGCTCTACTAAGTTGCGGAACTGAGCACGTGTGAACGAATCGTTGAATTCGAACAGCTGGTACTTGGCAGCAGTAGCAATTGCTTTTTCCAGAGTGATAAACAGACGACGCACGTTGATACGATCGAATGCGCTTGGTTTAGCAAGAAGTGTCTTATCGCCAAACATAACAACGCCATCTCCTGGTACGTTAACAATTGGGTTAACGCCAGCTTTGTACAATGTGTCACGATCTGCTTTATGTAAATGAACAGCAAGTTTAACAACATTCTTAATCTGTCCACGATTTAGACCGCCTGGAGAGAACCATGGATCGTTAGTGTAATCAGTACGAGCGCAAAGACCAGCGATGTCGCCGTTGATTGGGATCCAACGATATTTGTCATGGTAACGATCATACTGATATTTGAAACCAGTATCCATAACAGCATATGAAGAACTTGTTAAAGCGTTTCTGTATTCAACAATCTTTTCGATTGCGCCAACTTCATATTGGTTATTGAAGATATACTCGCCAGTAGTTACATCTTCTGGGGAGATGAATACCATACAATCTTTGCGCTCTTCTGCTAATGAAATTAGGAAGTTTGCAACAACAGTAGATGCTTTACCAGCAGGCAGTAAAGATACATCGTAACGCTCTGTATCTCTAAAGATATCCCAAGCAGTAATTGTTTGACCATCAGTAGCACCGAAGTCATCAATACCACCAGATAAGTCATACTCGTGAGCTCCACAAGAATCAAAAGTTGTGTTTGCAGCAGAAATACCCCAGTTAGTAACTGGACCAGAATAATCAGCTAATTCTGGGAAGTCAGTCCACCAGATATACTGTGAACGAGAGTTGATAACATCTTTATAGTAGTTGTTTGTTCCGTCAGCTTTCTTAGCATCAGATGCTTTAGAAACATAAGCAAACTTTTCTAGAACTGCACCTGGAGTACCTGTCCAACGACCATCAATATCAGTGATGACAACGTGTAATTCGTCGTTAGAACCAGAAACGCTAGCAGCAAAATCAGAAGTGCCTGGAGCAGAATCAAATTCAGCTTTGTGTTCCCAAGTTGACCAACCTGCTGCGTCAGTCATACCGACGTGCAGAGAGTTACCTAGAGTACCTGGATACTTAGCAGCCCACTCGCCAATAACACCTTGACCAGATTGCCATCCACCAACATAAGCACCTTCGTTTTGAATTAAAACACCAGCAGTAACAATAGTAGCTGTAGCAGCTGCACCAGAACCATTACCACCAGTAAATGTTACTGTTGGAGCAGTAGTATAACCAGTACCTGCAAATGTTACGTTAACTGCAATGACAGTAGATGTAGTGATCGTTACAACACCAACAGAAGCACCAGAGCCACTAGTTGATGTGATAGTTACTGTTGGGGCGGTAGTATAGCCAGAACCAGGATTAGTGATTGTAATAGAAGTTATCGCACCAGCATCAATAACTGCTGTACCAGTAGCAGTAACGCCACCAGTTTGCTGTGGAGCTGAAAATGATACTGTTGCTTGTGTATATCCAGATCCACCAGCTGCGATTGTAACAGCAGAAACAGAACCACCAGAGATAATTGCTACGCCAGTGGCAACTTGACCACCTTCTACGTCTGGAGCAGAAAATGTTACTGTAGGAGAAACTGTATAACCAGTTCCTCCATCTGTCATTAAAACGCTTTGTAAAGAACCAGAAACTCTTGCCACAGCATTTCTATGGGTTTCTGTATTTACACGAGATACCAAAAGGTTATTGGTATAAGATAAAAAGTTAGCTGCTGTAAAGAAAGATTCAGCATTCCCACCAGAAGGTGCTGGTCCGCCAAATCTACGCACTAGATCATTTTCAGATGCGATAGTTACTGGTTGGTTACATGGACCCCATTGGAATACGCCAGCAAAAGCACCTTTAGATGATGATAATGCTGGAACGATAGATGTGAAATCTTTTTCTACGACTGCAACGCCAGGACTTAGTTGGAAAGGCATTGTAATTCTCCTTATTACATGTTATTCTGTTTTTGCTTCGAGGAGCACTTGAAAGCACTAATTTATTTATTGAAAAGCCATTTTCAGAAGTTTAACAGTGGCTTTTCTGAAGTATCTCCATCATCAAAGAAACCGAATGGAGTCAATTCATCCTCCATGGCTTTAATCTTATTTTCATACATAAGTTGCCTTAGGTTCACATTATTTAGGTCTTTGAAATATGGCGTAGCTGTAAGCCAAGAAAACAAAACAAGAGTCATAACTAAGTCATCGTTGTATCCATCATCTGCTGCATAAGAACCTCGACTTTCGATAAAAGTTGAGATTTCAGATATTACATCAGCGTCTTGAATAATCAGTTTATTCTCTTCAACCAACGACTTAAAGTTATGGCAACCAGTTCTTTTAACCTTTTTATCTGTGACGACACCTAATTGTGTAGTTCCACCACCAAAACCACCAGAGACAGTCTGAGAACCACCTGCTCTAGATACAAACATCAAATTTTCATACTCCAACTCATTGTGTAAAATATATGGAACTTGCTCACTAGAGTTAGTTTCAATTAATACATACGCTTCATTATACTTTGTTGCAACTTGATATATTACGTTTGGATATAAAAGAGGGCTAATATCATTCTTTCGATATTTGCCAACTAACTTATACGGGACTTCCGTAATATCCAAGATAGTAAATGCTGAGTAGTCTCCACCAACACCCTTTGCGGTATCCGCAACAATCACATAAATGTGATCTTTTTTAGGTTGTTCGTAAATGTCTAAACCATCATTCGTAAATACTGGTACAGCCAGAGACATCTTAGCGATAACATCTGCGCTAACAAGAGTTAAACTAGAACCTAAGAATTTACATAGAACTTCTTGGTTAAACTTTAACTCACCGAGCATTGCTTTTTGCTCAGCTGCCCATTTCTCATCCCTACCTGGAATTCTCCAATATGGAATGAATAATGGAACAAACCCATTTCTACCATTCTCAGCATCATTCCAAAATTTCCAGAAATGGTTGTAGCCGAGTGGGGTAGAACTTAAAAGAATCTTTGTTGTTTCACCAGCAGAAATAGTTGGGTAAACAGAGGTAAAGAATTCCTCTGCTACTGTATTTGGAATAATCGCAGTTTCGTCAACATATAGTAAGTTAACAGATTTACCACGAATACCTGACTGCGATGTTGCAGCAGTAAATACCTTAGACCCATTTTCTAGTTCAATATCACCTTTGTTCCAAGTAGTGACGCCTTGTTGTAACCACTGAGGTAATCCTTCATACATCAACTGATAACGAGAAAGAACTTCTCTTGCAGCAGTAGCTTTGTTTGCTAAAATGGCTACTGTTTTATTATCCTGGAAAATCGTATACCAAAGAATGTATGCAGCTGATGTAGTTGTTTTACCTTGCTGTCTACCTTCCATGAGAATTACTTTTCTATTCTCATGTATAACCTTTACCTTTTCTTTCTGACATTCATATAACTGAAAGGGAATTAAACCCTTATCTAGAGAAACTATTTTACAATATGTTTCAATAAAATAAATTGGATCTTGTGAACACTTTAGATATTCTTGAACCTGCTCTGGGGCAAACTGAACATTTACACCAGCAGCTTTTAGATTCGCATTAGCATTATAAATTTCTGCCATAATTTAAAAGTTATCTAACCACTGCTCAGAAGTCACCTGAGCTGTAGAAGCATCTCCTTGTGCAACATAAACTCTAGATGGATCTGAGAAATCTTCATTTTGTCCAATGTTTGCATTAGTTTGTGTAATAACACCTTGACCTGAAACTGGTCCAAAGATATTAGTTTTCACTGTAAAGTTTAATGTATGTATTACAGATCTTCTTGTTTGAAAGTCGCCATCATAATCATCTTGAACAGAGATAGAATTTAGGATAACTGGAGTGTCTTGAATAATATTCATATCATCAACAACTTTAATTCCTAGTGTATACTCTGGAGTAAAAGTTGGAAGAATCTGTTCAATAATTTGCAAACTATCTTCTTGTGTTTTCGTTAAAATATAAAGAGAAATATCAATGTTATATGGGACAGGAGTATAAACATAACTCATGCTGTCTAAACCATTACCGCATGTTATTTTTTGTAATCTGTTGAGTTTTCTGGAAGGATCGTATGAATAACCTGTTATCTCAAATGACATTCTTGGTAATGTAGTATACAGATGCCCTTCTAATTTTGGGTCTTGCTCTAGACGCACTAACCACTTCTCTTTTGGTGCGTATGCTAATGGAACCTGAACACGTTGTATTGTAGTTCCATTCACAGAATCACCTTCTTTACGATCGATATAAATGTCACTGAATAGACGACCAAAGCCTACGATAGTCTTTCTAATAACTCCATGATAGAAAACATTTCCGTTAAGCATTATTAAACCTCACCGAATGGGTTATTTTCGCTGAACAGAATATCTGCAGCTTGTTGTTTGAACTTGTTGTTATCACCATATGACATTGGCTTGTCAACATCAACAGTTGCTTCCAGAGTTATTGTAGCTTGCGTTCCACTAATAGGTGGAGATATTTCTGCGTATGGTTGGGCATTATAACTGGTTCCAGGATTGTCAATATTTACTGCAACTAACTGTCCGTTTTCAATAACAGGAGTTAGCACTGCTCCATATCCGTCGCCATCAATAACAGTAATATCTGGGATAGAAGTATAGCCACTTCCAGGATTGGTGATAGTCACTTTAGTAATTTCACCATAAGCAGATCTGGTGATATTAGTTGTTAATGTATTTAATGTTTCAAAATTGTCAATGTTAGCGTTGCCAGTATCAATTCTCTCAGAAGCATACTGGAACAGCTCAACTTGAAGTTTGTAAACATACAGTTTACCAAGTTGATAGAATGGGTCTTGGTGTTGAACGAATTTAATTTCAAACAATCCGTTAGATAATGGAAACCAAATCAAATCACCTTCATTTGGGCGATTTGGAACAGTAGTTACACCATATCGACCAACAAACTGATCCCATCTACGACGAGCGACAACTAAAGTAGCTGACTGCTCCATCATTAAACCAAACTTTTGAATGAACGCTCCTTGTCCACCAAAGTTATCCACATTCTCGAAATACATTTCTATTGGAAATGCTTGTTTGAATTCGCTTAGGCGATCTTCACCTAAGATATCGTCTTTAGATACAAGTTTTCTTGGAATATAATAGACTTCGTTACCATACATTCGTAACGATTCAATGATCAAATCTTCGACTAGATACTGCTCATTTCTAGTCCCATGAGAGAAATATGGATTGGTTGTAGTCATTATTAACCTACAAAGAAATCAAGTGGCGCAGATTTTGTTCTTAGTTCTTCTTCGAGATCTTTTATTTCTCCGATGGCTTCATCATAAAGAGCATTACCATCCATAGTAACACCACCTGGAAGTTGAATACCAGAGAATTTCTTAATGTTAACTGCCCACTGCTTTTTAAATTGAGCAGTAACGTAATGCTTTAGCCAAAGTTCATTATAAACTTTAGTGTATACTTGTGGGTCTAAAATTCTATATGCTTCTATAACAACAAAGTCGCCTACAGTCACATCTTGATTCCAATTAAAATCGATATGAAGTGCGTTTTGTAATCTATTAAATCTAAACATCTGTGGACCATTTAATTCCATGTCTAACATAGCGATATGACCCATTACAGTTTTGTAATAGATTATCGATGTTGATGTTAGATCGTAAAGGTCATGTAATCTTAATTGATATTGTATATCAAAAAGATTTTTAGAAGATTGTGTGTTGGAAATTGGAATAACTCTAGTTACGCCATAAACCAAGTCATTAATTGGTAGATATTTGTTATCAATATCGTCTTGAGTTACTTCATGTTTTAGGTAAACACGCTCAACACCTTCATAATGATATTGGTGCCAGTACTCTAAAGATTCATCAATTCTATCTTCTAGCTGATCTTCGTCTACGTTAATTTCAACTACGGGAGCACCTAATGCTCTTAAAGCATATTGCTTTAATCCTTCTCTAGAAGTAACAGCCATTTTATTATCCTAGTTTAACTTTTAATTCTGCAAGCTGAGATTGTTGTTCTTGAATCGCTGCACAGATAACAGGAATTAGACCTTCGTAGTTTACAGTCTTGTGTCCAGCAAAATCGTCAACTAACTCTGGTAATACTTTTTCTACTTCTTGGGCAACCACGCCGATAGACTCAACATCGTTTTCTTTATATGTAAAACTAACGCCACGAAGGTTTAAAACCTTTTCTAGTGCGCCAGTTATTGAAACGATATTGGACTTGTGTTCTTCGTCAGAAGTCGCTTGATAGTTACCAGCATATAAGAAGTTCGTAGATGGATTGTAATATAAACTTGTATCTGCGTTAACTTGAGAGATAGATCCAGATGTTTGTGGAGAAAATGCAATATAGCGATTAGCATTCACTGTAGATTCATCTGTAATGGCAATCTGAGCACCACCTGGAGTAGAAGTGAATACTGTTATGTAACCTTTGGAGTCAACAGTAATAATAGGTACGTTACCACCATCACCTTTTGTTGCTGCTACAACACCAGTTGGTTGTGGGCTTACTGTACAGACGTTGGCAGACTGAGAAACCTGTAAGTGCGTCGCATCGGTAGTAGTAATACTTGTAAATACTCTACGTTCAGTATCATAGATGGCTTCAGCCCAAAGATCTTTTGCAATGCCCATACCACCAGCTGTAACAAAAGCACCTGTAGTTCTACTAGTAGCTTGTGTAGTTGCAGTTTGAGATACGTTACCAGTAAAGACACCACCCTCAGAAGACATGATTGGGTGACCACCTGCTTGTGCACCATCATGAACAGTGATAACATCTTTATCGGTATCAACAACGAGTTCACCAACTGTGCCAGTGTATGCCAATACCTGAGCAGTTGTACCACGTCTAAATTGGACGACTTTTGCCATTTATTACACCTTTGCTTTTAGCGCATCAATTTCTTTTTGCTGTTCTTTTACAGCTTCGATCAGTACAGCAACAATGTTTGAGTATGCAACAGACTTACCAACTTCTTGTGTGTCAACAACTTGTGGGATAACTTGCTCAACTTCTTGCGCCACGAAACCGATACTCTTTTTACCGTTCTTCTTCCAAGTAAAGTCTACGCCACGTAGTTTAGAAACTAAGTCTAGTGGGTTTGCAATGGTAGCGATATTATCTTTCAGAGCAGCGTCAGAAGAAATCTGGAACGAACCAGCATACATTGTATTCGATGATGGATTGTATGTTAAGTTTGTATCAACTTTGACTGCAGTTGTTGCACCAGAAGTAGCATCGATGAACGAGATATAATGGGTTGAGTTTGCATCTGTAGCTTGAACCGCAACAGAAGAAGAACCCTGAACAGTTGTGATGCTGGTCACACGACCATACTGGTCAACTGTAAGTTGTGGGATCTGGGAAGCTGATCCGTATGTTCCTGCTGTTGCGCCAGAATCCTGAGGAGAAACTGTGCAGACGTTGGCAGAACTGCTTACTGCTAGAACTGATGGGACAGTCGAAGTTATCTGAGTGAATACTCGATTTCCGCTATCATAAATTGCTTGCGCCCACAAATCTTTTCCAACACCAACACCACCAGCAGTGATAAATGCACCTGATGTTTTGCTAGTTGCTGCTGTTGCGATTGTTTGTGATACGTTTCCAGTAAATACGCCACCTTCGGCTGACATCATTGGATGTCCACCAGCCTGTGTGCCGTCGTGAACGACAACTACGTCTTTCGTAGTATCTACTGATAATTCGCCAACAGCACCTGTAAAGGTCGCATGTTGTGCTGTAGTACCTCTTCTAAATTGTACCTGTACTGGCATCTTATATTGCTCCTAAATCTGCTGTGACTAATGTTCCACCGTATTGTAAATCCATTGTCGCGTCCCAGTCGTTGTTATATTCAACTCCTAGAGTCGAGTAATTTTGCCATGCTAACACACCATAATCACCTAGTGGAATGCTAGTAAAACCAACTATCTTGTATCCGTTAATCGTTGCGGTAGCGTCGCTAACTGAACTTGTTGCGATTATACCAGTATTTAGGGATTCTAGAGTAGTGATACCATCACCACCCATACCACCAGAACCACCTGCTGCGTTTCTCCACTCTACACCAGAACCAGTTGCAGTCAGAACCTGACCATTAGATCCAGTAGTGCCACCAGCAGTTAATGTTCCAGTTAAAACTCCACCATCAATTGTTTTATTAGTTAGAGTTTGGGTCGATGTTAATGTGACAAGAGTGTGAGCTCCACCGCCGATTGGCAGTAGTGTAGTATTTCCACTATGATTAAATGTTATTCCGCTAGCATGTGTTTGAATGCTAGCAGCATCCAAGTAAATACTGGAACCAGAAAGATATAAATCTTTAAATCTATTTGTTGCAGAACCAAGATCGTAAGTTATATCAAGTGTTGGTATTAGGTTACCAGCAATGCTTGTCGCACCAAGAGTCTTGTTTGTTAAAGTTTGAGTGCCAGTTAGAGTGACGTAGCTGCTCGATACTGTTGTTGCTAGAGATACGTTGCCAGAACCATCAAACGAAACAGAACCAGTAATTGGACCAGTTAGCGAGATAGTTCTTGCAGTTGTCAGCTTATCAGCATTTGCTGCAGTTCCAGCAGAAGTGATATAGCCAGAATCGTTAGTGAAGGCAGAAAGCGCAGTTGGGAAAACTACAGAGTTTCCAGTTACGTTTGTAACACGACCATAAGAGTCAACAGTGATTGTTGGGATAGAAGTGCCAGAACCATAAGAACCTGCAGTTACGCCAGAAGTATCTAGAGAAAGTGTTCTGTTGGCAGATAGATCGCCACCACCAGTAAGACCAGTTCCAGCAGAAATTGTAGTAGACTTATTAGCCTTAGTACCGATGCTAGCAGTTATTGTAGTAGCAAAGTTAGGATCATCACCCAATGCTGCAGCAAGTTCATTTAGAGTGTCTAATGTTGATGGCGCAGTATCGACTAAGTTGGCAATTGCAGTGTCAACATAAGAGGTGCTTGCAGCGTTAGCGATATCACCAACAGCCAGACCAGCAATCGTAGCAGAAAGTGCAGCTTCTGCAGCAGTTGCTCGAGTGATCTCTGCGTTCAGATTGGTGGTTAAAGTTGTGTCAGCTGTGGCACGAGCAGTGGCTTCGGCAGTGATATTGCTTTGTAAAGTAGTATCAGCAGATGCTCTAGCAGTTGCTTCAGCAGTAATGTTATTTTGCAGTGTTGTATCAGCTGCAGTGCGAGCAGTTGTTTCATCTGCTAGGTCGGAAGCAATTGCGTTTTCTGCAGCAGTTGCTCGAGTAGTCTCATCTGCCAAGTCAGAAGCAATTGCAGATTCTGCAGCTTGCGCTCTAGTGATTTCTGCATTGAGATTAGTAGTTAGAGTAGAATCTGCTGCGGTTCTTGCAGTAGTTTCGTCTGCTAAGTCAGATGCGATAGCTGCTTCAGCTGCCTGCGCTCTGGAAATCTCTGAGTTTAAGTTGTTGGTTAATGTAGTATCAGCAGCTGCTCTGGTTGATGCTTCAGCATTAATATTGTTTTGTAGCGTAGTATCTGCTGCAATTCTAGCAGTTGTCTCGTCAGAAAGGTCAGACGACAGGCTAGAAGATAGAGCAGTAATAGCACCATTGATTGTGCTGTCAGCTGATTGGAACGCTGCAACGATTTCAGTTAAAGAATCAAGTGCAGCTGGATCAGTATTAGAAATTACATTGTCAATCTTAGCATCAAGTGCAGCTTCTGCAGCAGTAGCACGGGAAATTTCTGCGTTTAGATTTGACGTAATTGTAGCATCAGCACTGGCTCTTGTTGTAGCCTCTGCTGTGATATTGTTCTGAAGGGTTGTATCAGCAGAAGCACGAGTTGACGCTTCGCTGTTGATGTTATTTTGTAGCGTAGTATCAGCTGCTGCACGTGCAGTAGCTTCGTCGGATAGATCTGACGCAATAGCGTTTTCTGCTGCAGTAGCACGTGTAACTTCGTCGGATAGATCTGATGCTAAAGATGCTTCAGCTGCTTGTGCACGTGAAATCTCTGCATTTAAATTATTTGTTAGCGTTTTATCAGCAGCTGCTCTAGTCGATGCCTCAGAAGCGAGGTTATTCGTTAGAGTAGTATCTGCAGCTGCTCTAGTCGCAGCTTCAGTCGCTAAGTTATTTGTTAGAGTAGTTTCTGCAGCAATGGCTCTTGCTTCTTCAGCGTCAATATTATCCTGAAGAACCGATTCTGCAGCAAGTGCTCTAGCAATCTCTGAGTTTAGGCTAGAAGTGATTGCTGATTCTGCAGCAAGTGCTCTAGCAGTTTCTGTTGCTAGATCAGCAGATAGGTTTGTTGACAGAGTAGTAATTGCGTTGTTGATGCTGTTGTCTGCGTTTTGGAATGCAGTAACAACCTCAGTCAGAGAGTCTAAAGCACCAGGATCTACGTTAGAAAGAACATTGTCAATTCTAACACCAAGAGCAGTTTCTGCTGCAGTTGCTCGAGTAATCTCAGCATTTAGATTGGTTGTTAGTGTCGTATCCGCAGCTGCTCTAGTTGCAGCTTCTGTATCAAGATTTGACTGAAGAGTAGAATCAGCTGCAGCACGTGCAGTAGCCTCTGCTGTAACAGCTGCTGCTCTGGCAGATGCCTCAGCAGTAACTGCTGCAATTCGGTCGCTAACTTCTGTTGCCAGATCGTTAGTTAAAGTTTGTTCAGCAGCAGTAGCACGTGCAGTTTCATCTGATAAATCTGATGCCAAAGATGCTTCGGCTGCTTGTGCTCTAGATACTTCGTTAGCTAATGCAGTAGTTAAACCCTGCGCAGTAATCAAGCCACCAGTTTTTTCTAGAGTAGAGTCAACGCTAATAGAATCTTGCGCTCTAGCGACAGTGAAGTATAATTTGGTAGAACCTTCTGCTAATTCATCAGTATTATTAGCAGATAAGTCGACTTTTACTGGATCACCGTTTCCGTCAGCAAACGCAACTGTGCCAGAATTTGGGTCATAGCTGATTGTGGAATCGCCAAGGTAAACTGTATTACCACTTAGGTATAAATCTCTCCAGCGTTTGTCTGCAGAACCTAAGTCGTATGTGATGTCAGTTTCTGGAATAATATGTCTAACAGCACTAATACCATTGCCTGTTAGATCTAAATTATCACCAGATGGTAGCTCTTTGACCCTTTGGGAAGCTCCATCTATAATTAATGGGATTCTATTTGCCATTTATTTTATCCTAATACAGTAACAGTTTGTGATCTAGTTTCAACAATCCCAACAGGGTTTCTATACGTCAAATTATCAAAATTTAAATATTGTTGCATAAGACCAGTGAGTTTCGCTGCAACCTCACCAGTTCTAGAAACTACGTTAAATGTGACAGACTCTCCAGCCTGACCACCACTCGCTTGGTCAACAAAAGATAGATTACCATTTCCATCTGTACTTAAAACTTGACCTGCGGTTCCATCTGTAGATGGATACACCAATTCCCCAACAGTTAGTCCACCTAACGTCAGAGAATTTGTTGTTGATGCGCCATTTGAAGTTACATCATCCAGAGTGAAGTCTGGGATAGTAACTTCGTTGTTTTGTGAAAATGCTTTTATTTGGTTGGACGTGTCTTTGAAATACAGTTTTCCGTCGGCGTAGTTTAACGCCAACTCACCGTATTCAAGATCAGTTGTTAGAGGCGTCTTTCCGAGAACGGAAGACTTTTTGAGTATAACTCTGTTTGCCATATCCACCTTAAAAAAGGATTTTCACAAAAGGGGGAGTAAAAACTCCCCCGCACTTCAATTATTTATTACTACTTAGTAGGTGCCACCATCAATTTGGAAACCATCAATAGTAGATGTTCCTGCGCCAGCACCTGTTAAGTTAGCAGATAACATTACGTTTCCACCAACAGAAAGCATAGAGTTCATTGTTACGTTACCAGTAACTCCCAGAGTACCACCAACAGTAGTATTTCCAGTTACTGCTAAAGTGCTAGTGAAAGATACTGCACCATTTGCAGCAAGAGTAGTAAACGCACCAGTAGAACGACCAGTCGCACCAATTGGTGTGCTATTAATTGTACCACCAGAGATTGTTAGATCTTGAGCGATATAAGCATCAGCGATAACATCACCAGTCCAAGTACCAGTAGTAATAGTACCAAGAGTTGTGATAGATGTTTGACCGATATAAGTTGAGGCGATATCAATCGCATCAGCAGAAACGCTAATTCTATTAGCAGTTCCAACAATATCAAGAACACCACTGGTATATGTTAAACCATTACCAGCAACAGTAGAAGCCAGCTGAACATTATCAGAAGAAACTTCGATACCATTGGCAGTATTAACGGAAATAACACCATTGCTGTATGCAAGTCCATCGCCAGCTGCGCTAGAAGCGATAGAAAGAACACCAGAAGAATAAGCAAGACCATTACCTGCTACGCTCGACTTCAGTTGTAGAGCATCAGAAACAATCTCAATACCACCAGAAGCAGCAACAACTACGTCTAATCTGTTACCAGACTTAGTTAGTGCGTCTCCAGCGATAATCATACCTGCGCCAGAGAACTGAGTGAATGTTAGAGGATCTGTACCAACAGCTAGAGGTGCATCAGAAGTGATAACGAATCCGTTATCAGCGTTTACAGTACCTTCTTCAACGAACAGGAATAGACCTGGAGAAACTTCGTTTGGCTCGTCTGCGTCTGTAGCACGTGACCAAGCACCAGCAGCAACAATGTAAATACCATTTTTAGTTGCATCAGTTTGGTTCTTAACTAAGACACGATCACCGACAGAAAGAGCAACTCCGTCAATTGTCTGTGTTCCAGACAGAGTGATGTTTGCAGTAGTTGCAGCACGGACTGACTGTTTGACGTCTAGACCAGAACGAGCAGCGTCAACATATGCTTTTGTAGCAGCGTCTTGGTCATCTACTGGATCTGCTAGACCAGTGATTCTTGAAGAACCCATCGAAACATCGTTGGTGAAAGAAGCACCAGCGAATGTTGGAGTTGCGCTAGAATCAATGTCTTGTGGTAGAGACAGAGTTACTGCTGCAGTTTCAGTACCAGAACCACTTACGATAACTTGATTAGCTGTACCAGTGATTGTCGCAACATAGTTACCAGTTGTATCGTCACCAAGAGAGACAGAGTTTGGCTGGATAGTTGCAGCGATATTTACGTTTGCAGAACCATCGAAGGAAACGGAACCAGCAACATCACCAGAAAGAGTGATTGTTCTTGCAGTCTGCAGAGTTGTTGCTGTAGAAGCATTACCAACTAAGTTTGCAGTGATTGTATGTGCAGAGAAGTCGCCGTTAGAATCACGCTTGACGATCGCACCAGCTGTATTAGATGCAGTAGCGTCAGTTGTAAATGTTACGCTATTGTCGCCAACTGTTGCAGTTAAACCATTTGTGCCAGCGAATGTTAGAGTATCTGTTAGTAGAGAAACTCCATCAGTACCAGAGTCGCCTTGGATGTTCAGAACAGTAGCAACATCAACAGTACCAGCAGCTGTTAATTGACCACGAGAGTTAACAGTGAATGTTGGAATCTGAGAAGCAGAACCATAAGAACCAGCAGTTACACCAGTATTGTCAATGCTGACAGTTAGGCTGTTATTGCTAATTGCAGTAGAAAGACCAGCACCACCAAGAATTGATAGAGTGTCAGTTAATAGATCAATTGTGTCGCTAGTAGAATCGCCAGCAACAGTTAACTGAGTTCCTACGTCAACTTCACCAGCAGCAGACAAACGACCTTTGCTGTCAACAGTGAATGTTGGGATCTTGGTTGTTGAACCATAAGAGCCAGCAGTTACACCAGTTGTCTTTAGTGCGAGAGAAGTGGTTCCTGCAGCATCGTCATAGGTAGCATCAATTTCAGAAGAATCGATAATGCCACCACCAGAAACGTCTTGGATAAACTCAGTTAGAGTTACAAGAGTTCCGTTTTGATCAATGTAGGGATTGTAGAGGTTAACAGCACCAGTACCATTTGGCTGGATAGTGATGTCACCATTTGTGTTTGTTGAAGAAAGAGTATTACCATCAAGTCTTAAATTATCGACATTGAATACATCTACTTTCTTGTCGCCATCAACGATGATGGCAGAGTTTGCAGTTAATGTTCCTGCAACGTGATCCAACATGTCGGTGAAGTATTTACCACCGATAACAATATGGTCTGCTGCGTTACCATTAGTTTCACTGCCGAAACCAATATACAGTCTATCACCACCATTAGACTGTGATCCAGCTAACGCAGAATACGCTAACTCACCATTACCTAAGGTACTTGGATTTCCTGCTGTGTTGGAACGCTTAATGCGAATAATTGACGCCATCTTTTATTCTCCGATTAGAAATATCCACCTTCTAAATTTTGTTCTTCTAGGGTGGTTGTTGCTGTCCATTTACTTGTATTTACTTTATAAACAAGGACAGCACCCTGTTGTAAATTTTGCAGATCTACGTCAGCTAATGCCTCAACACTGTTTGTTGCGACGTTTGAAGTTGACGCTACTGTAGTTGTTGTTTCTGTATTATCAACTGTAGCAGTAGTGCTAGTCCCAGAATCAACTGTTGCGATTATGTCTGCCATTTTAGATCTTTGTGATTTCTGGTGTTATAATTACCATACCCTCAACGACTCTAGTTTTTTCTCCTTGGGGGTTGGTTACCTCAACATCGTAAAGATATTTTCCTGCAGGGATTTCACGAGATTGGGCAGAGGATAACTCTATTTTTACTCTACCTGCAGCTGGATTGCTTATAGAAGCAGTGAAATCATACGCAACAGAAGATTGGTATGATTTTCTCATCTGAGATGCAACAGTGTAACCTGCCAAATCTAATGGAGTACCATCAGTATTTGACACGGTAATGAAATTACGGTATGATGAACCTTGATCGACGTATAAATTGGTTACAGTTGCCACGGAATTCTCCCTTATTACTCTTTATTTATCTTGATCAAAAACGCTAAATACAGGATGCATAAATACTTTTAGCTGCGAAGCGAAATTTACCTAACTTATGGAGATAATATGGAAATCATTCAACCCCCACAAAACGGAACTGTAACAGAAACCACTACAAGTTCTGGAGTCAAACAGACTTATTCCAAAGAACTATTCCCAACCCCTCTAAGATGTTTTGAGATGGAAATGTCTCAGGAATTCATTGATTCTATCTTAAAGGTATATAATGATAACAATACAGACAGTACTATCGATATTATGACTTTAGAGTCTGAGGTTGTGGAATCGCTAAAATCTACTGTTTATGACGTTTGTCAGCAATTAAGTGAGTTTGAGTTGGTTCCAGACTCAGATGCAAATAAACTACCCCAAATCCAAGGTTCTATTATGTTTTTCCAGCAACCTATGGAACACGTTCCTTTGCACGCATTTGAGTTTACTCCGCTAGTACTAACATTCGTATTGAATACTGGTTCTACACCCCCATTTACATACTACGCAGATTCTAGAGGTGCTGTGCAAACTCAGAGACACTTAGTTTCTCAAAATTTGGTTGGAACAAGTTTCGGACTAAAAGCCAGAACTGGTGAGATTATAGTAACTCCAGGATACCTACAGCGTTATGTAGAAACCAATCTATCAGATCAGTCTCAAGTATTTCTAAATGTTCTGGTTGGATTTACTAACTATTAAATTATAGTTTTCATCTAAAAATAACCAACTGGGGTTTCTATTGCTTAGCGAAGAAACCCCTTTTGGTTTATTCCAAGCGTAGTAAGAATCTTTACTATATTCAGATATTAGTTCACGCATAACCCATCTGTGGGTTAATGGATTTCCTTTAACCTTCGTAAATGGGTCTTTGGTGGTTAAAGCATATCTCTGAAAATCATCAGAATCAAAAAAGTGATGTACTTTATCAAAATTTTTAGTATCAACCATCATATCATATTTGGCAGTATACCAGTCAAAATTAAAGATTAAATACCATCTAAGATCCCTAACTGTTTCTATCTTTCTTGGAGACGCCAAAATAGATGGTTTTAAAAATTCCAGCAGTTCTTCTTGGATACAACTTTCGTATGGATCTTCAATATCATCAGAATTAAATTGGTGATGGAATAATGAGATTTTAGAATTTTTTGAGTGATTGTCTGTTGGTCCAAATAACTGATTACCCATATACCCAGTAACATAGATGCAACTATCATCTAAAAATTCTTTTTTAGAAGTTACAGTTATCCTATGATTAACACCTGTTGGGAGAATGTAGTTTTCAAACAAATCTCCAGATTCTATAACAGATGCATATGTTCCATATACTGTTATTTGTTTGGGGTCATTTGCGTGTTTTATTAATGCAAATAGAGCCAATGTACTGTCTATGCCTCCACTCCAAACAACAGATATTGGTTTATTGTACGATAACAATTCTTTAGCACGGGAAACTACTATTTCCTCAAAACTTTTAGAAAAATTTGTACAGTCTGGGAATGGGAATAAATTCGGTTTAACATTGATGTAATGGGGTGTATTGCCAGTTCTATCGTAAATAAAATTCATTGTATCCATGTTATATTTTTTATAAAAATCTAATAGAGACAACGAACAATCAGAAGAAATGTATGGCATTACATCTGTATCACTCTTACGAATGAGGTTCGGAACTGAGTGCACATTATAAAATAGTACTTGCATAATAACTCCAAAAATAATAAAGGGAGCCGAAGCTCCCTTTATTTATCACACAGATTTTATTACTGTAATTGAATCTTTTGAACCAATCCAGCAGAGAAGTAATCCGCAAACTTTTCATATACAGGAGCAGTAGTTGCTTTAAATTTGGCTTCTTCTTTTGCATCCATCTTAACAACAGGAACACCCTTCTCAGCGCACTCAGCTAGGATATTTGGAATGTCAGCGACAGATTCACGACGCTCTTTACGTGCAGCGTTGAACGCAGCAGTAGACATAATCTGTTGAATCTCTTCACTAAAACCCTTGAAGAAATCTTGATTGACAATGATAGAAGTTAAGAACAAGCTGTGAGCAGTGTCATTAACATACTTGAATGACTTATACTGGTCTAGTGGGAAAACACGAACGTAAGTAGACTCACCTGCTTCGATAATACCTTTATCAGCATATTCATTCATTTCTTCTAGAGCGATATGCTCTTTTGGCTCTGCGCCTAGTAGCTTGAATGTCTCAACAGCAACTGGAGAACGGCTAGTGCGAACAGTGCGTCCTTTCCATGCTTCTACTGAATCTGCAGCAAAATTAGCAGGAACCACACGATAGCCACCAGAATAAGTGAATGACATAGCATGAATGTTTGAATTCTTAGCAACGCCTGCTAAAAGTTCAGCACCAATTTCACCTTCTAAAACTTTATCAGCGTGATCGTGGTCACGGAATAGGAATGGCAAATCTAATGCGTGTAAATCTTTGTTGTAGTCTGCCAACCAAGTAGTATAGATATGAGACATCTCGATAGCACCAGTCTCAATCAGATTCATTAGATCATACTTGGTAACTTTCTTACCTTCATTATATTTTGTTGCGTAATCTAATAGAGAAAGAACTTCGATATTGAACATACCATTAGTTTTCTCATTAACTTCTTTAGAGAATGCTTCAGCTACTTTTAGGAATAGACCAATTGGCTCGTGAGCAATAACCCACTTAACATGTTTCTTTTCCATTTATTTCTCCTTGTTATTTTTATAGACAAAATAGTCCAATAGTGTTGTATCCAGATGCCAGATCTCTTCATGACCTCGCTTCTTTAGATTCACGAGCACAGGAATCTTATACTCAATTATGTCCTCTAGGTATCTATTTATTAGAATTATTTGTTTGGGTTTTGCAAATATTTCAAATTCAGGTATCTGGAGGTGTACAATGTTGCTATTATATACCTTAGTATTAGAATTATACTTGTATATGTTAGCAACTGTGTATCTCGTATTGTTTCCATACTTTGGAAACTGTGGAACTTCCCAAATATTACAGTCTAAAAATGACATTATTGTGGTGCAACTGGAACCTGGACGACTGGAATGTTAATTGGTTTTCTAACTTTCCAGGATTTTTCTTTACCACCAGACTTGACGAAGTTAATATCGATAACATCCATAGATGTTACACCCTCGTGTCTGATTCTGTCACCCTCAATTTTGGTAAGAACTAATCCACCAGTTAAGAAAAATAGAGAAGACGCTAAGATACCAATGTTGTACCAGAAAAGGTTTTCGCATGCGCCTTCCCAATATTGATCTTCTAAGAACAAGCAAGCACCTTGGCACAACTGAACTACTGGGCAAGAAGGGCATTCTTTTCTTGTAGTCCAGTGATACGAGTTAGTCAATCTGATATTATCAAAATCTTCAATATTACCAAGATTGTGTTTAGTTAGAGATGATGTATTCTGGCAAGTTGTTACGTTACCTTTCATATCGATAGCGATATTATCTTCTCTATCCATACCACATTTCTGACCAAGAACTTCTGCTGGTCTGCGATTTATCAAACCATCAAAGAAAGATCTAATCTTATTGTGAATGGTCCAGCTAAATTCGTTTTCTTGTTTAATAGTTTCAAAGAAAAGATTGTGTAAGATTTCTTTCTTCTCATCAATATTTTGCAGTGAGTGAGCAAGTCCAGAATCATCGTACGGAAGCATCAATTCTTCCGTTGTAACTTGAATTTCCATCTGAGAAATTTCTGGATGGTCTGGATAACGAGGATCTTTTTTGTTGATCTTTTCTAGAATAAAGTTTCTAACTGCATTGATCGAAACATTTTCTCTAGTTAAAACGCAGTTGAAAGTGAATCTGGTTTGCCCCATTGTTTTAAGAGCATATGCAACACCATATCGCATTTTTGGATCATCTAATGGATCTGGTCCACGATTCTGTGCGTGTAGTGGTCCATCGTGAGACATACCAATAGAGAATCCCATTTGGTTAAACCAATCTACCTTTTCTTTATCCAATAAAGAACCATTGGTTACCATCATAAACTGAGCATTTGGATAAACTTTTCTAATTTTTTCTGCTAATGGTTTTATTGTTTTCCAATAAACTAATGGCTCGCCACCCCAAAACTCAATTCTTGGTCTATCATAAGTTCCCAGATGAAAGTTGTTTTTTATTTTCTGAACTAATTCTTCAGCATCATCTGGTCCACCGACAGGGTCGTGTGGTTGGTGCGCTTGGTTGCAATATGAGCAAGCAAAGTTACACTTAAGACCCATAGTGATCTTGAGTGTAGTTGGTTTGCGAGATTTTTTGCCGTGTAAGGCTGGATCGTGCGGATTTGTTACTGGAAATGGTTTCCAGTCTTTTGCTGTAATGCTGTATCTAACATCTTTACCGAGATACTCTAACGATGGTTTTTCACCAGTTGACTCCCAGTAAATGTCAGAAGTCATTGGGTCGTAAACTAATACTTCCTCAACGTCATTTGAACCACGCAAAAACATTCTATATTTACTCATAATTATTCATTCCTTAATAAATTGAAATACCCTGCAGCCTACACAGGGTATTTAGCATCAAAAATTTAACTGATTATTCGTACGTAATCCACAACTCAGAAAAACCAAAGAAATCACCAATATGTGTTTTAACTTTAGTGAAATCACCAGCAGACAATCCTGATGTATTCAGAAGAACATTAGATTCACCATCACCTACAACAATTCTTGTTTTATTTGCAGTGCCGTTAACAACTTCAATATTATACACGTTAAGAACATCTCCAAAATTTGGTTTAGAGAAAATGTGCTTCACTGTATAAGAATTTGAAACAGGAAGTGTAACCTTATATTGACTGCGTGCAACTTTTGTTAATGGTGCAGTTACCTCAACTCCATTGGAATCAAAAACTTTGAATGTAACTTCTGGAACAATATTCGATCCAAGATAAGCATGCTTTTCTTGAACTGTCATAACTTCAGCGTCAGAGTTAGTGATTACTGTATCTGCTGGATGTCCACCTTCTGTTTCGTGGAACCAGAATGATAGAACACATGCTTCAAAATCTACTGATTGCTTATCAAAACACTTAATCATAAACAGTGGAATTAACTTGTCGCTATATCTGTTTAGGAAATCAGATTGCATTTGACCCATATGATATGTTGAGTTTCTGCGTGGTTGCTGAGAACTCCACTTCAGGGTTTCAACTGGATCTGTAATAGTGTTTGTAGTTACGTCGTAATCAACAAACCATCCAGTGTGATCTGATGATTTTGGAAAATCTGCTGCTGTAAACTCTCTGGAGGCAACATCTTCAAATGTTGTTGGAAGAAGAGTCTCATCTCTATTTAAATCTTGTTTTTTAGCTACTTGCACATCTACAGAAATAACTTTCGTAGTAGGATTGTAACCCATTGTAATCTTGTAGTTACTATTTACTCCGATAGTCTGAGAAGTCTCAGATCCGCTAATGATAGGAGTCTTGATAATTTTAAACATTTTGGTTATCTCCAATTAGCACGCACATGCGCAGTTACAGTTACAGTTACAAGCACATGCACAGTTACAGTTACAGTTTGTACGATAATATTTAAAATGACCCATAGACTGATCTTGAGAATCGTGGCGAAGACCATCGTTATAAGCTGTGTTACGGAATACGTTTAAACGCCAGTCTGTAACAAACAGGTTTATAGAGATATCTCCAGCGTCGCAGTTACCACAGTTACAGTTACAGTTACCGTTACACGCATTACATGCACAGTTCCAGTTACAGTTACCGTTGTTATCTGTTACGTCTCGGTTGCCAGTGTCACCTTGCCAACCCCAGAACACACCATTTAAGTCTGTTCCGCTCGAAATTTTAAATCCAGTAGCACTTACTGCCATATTAGTTCTCCAGTTTATCTAATCTAGAAGTTAAATCTTTGATTGTCTTCTGTTGTTCTTTGATCGCCTGAATAAGAACACCAACAATGTTAGCATACTCAACAGTTTTATACCCATTACCATCGACGCCAACTACTTGAGGTAGAACATTTTCTACTTCCTGGGCAATCAAACCAACCTGCGCTCTTCCGTCTCGAAGGAAAGATACACCACGAAGGTTCTCAACAATATCTACACAGTTATTTAGCGTTTTTACATCTTCCTTCAATCTTGCATCAGAAGATGTTTGGAACGAAGTTGCAACTACAGCCTGGAATGTATTAGTTGTGCCAGCAAATGTATTTGAGGAGGCTAAACGAGGAATATTCGCACCAACAGCTAATGTTGGGTTTCCTGCTACTCCATCACCATTTGTAACGTCAATATCACCAACTACGCCAGCAATACTTCTGGTAGAAGCAGTGCCGTTACCTGTTCTTGCTATAATACCTGTTGTCGCTAAAGCAGCAACTGCAGTTAAGTCAGCATCATACGCTTGAACATCTGTACCGATTCTAACGCCAAGAGTTGCTCTGGCTGTGATAGCATCAGCATCATCCACAAGGGTTCTTGCGAACGATGTAAATGTAGTAACAGAAGCTGTAGACGCTCCAGTAAAGTATGGTAATCTATCTGCAGCTGATGTAACACTAGCTAAAGCAGCTAAGTCGGCGTCGTATGCTTGTACGTTAACGCCAATTGTTAAACCTAGATTGGAACGAGCGTTTTCAGCCGTTGTAGCACCAGTACCACCATTGACTACAGGCAATGTTATCAAGTATGTCAGCCGCGCAGGGCGTAAAATTGACTCCGATCCAATTGAAGATTTGAAGAAAGCCCGTTGGTATTTGGATCGTGAAATAAATGCGAGGGAACGAGCATGAATTCATTACAGATTGGACGACAACGATTCAGTGAGTTGTTCTGGAACATTGTGGATGAGAAGGTGGGCGACTATCCGTACAAGATCATTGAGAAGATCGTGGAGGATCAGCAGACATTACGAGAGAAGGCTGACTACAACACCGGCTCACTAACTTTTAATGATGCCGTAGAACTGTACAAGTTGGTAAAGTTTTTTCAGCCTAGAGTGATTGCAGAAGTGGGTACATTTATTGGCGTGTCTACTTTGATAATGAGTAATGTGACGCATCATATTTATACATGCGATTTTTCCAACGATATTAATTTGAATACGCCTAACATCTCTCAATATCCCAAGAAACTTTCAACGGAAGTGTTTAGAGACTTGGCAGAAAAAAATATTAAGGTTGATCTTGTGTACCTTGATGGTCGTTTGAAGCAAGATGATATTTATTTGTTGGATAACATTATTTGTAATCACACGGTATTTATTATGGATGATTTTGAAGGAATCGAAAAAGGTGTAGCCAATGCAATGATGCTGGAACGGCCCGAAAGAATACTAATCTATCCGCGCCTTAATACTAAGACTGCTTTGTTAATTCCTATTTCATCTATTAATCTTGTATCACAGGAGGATAACTAACATAAATAAATGTCGAGTGTTGTTTTTAATTTAACCCCAAGCGAGGATTTTATGGATACTAATGTTCCTGTTGTTTTGGAAAAGAAGGTTACTCAATTTACCATTTGCAATAATGAAGATGGACTTTGCGACGAAAATCGTATCGTCGTCAGTCTTCACGACGACGGAGATGGTGAATATGTTCAAGTTCGTCAGCCGGATAAGTACGGTGACAGCAATTTGTCCATTACCGCTGATCAATGGTCGATTGTCCAAGACGCTATCGACGAGTTGCTTTCTTAATTGTTAACCAAGTCGGCTAGGGTGATTTTGCCCTAGCCGATTTTTTATTGGGGATAAACGATGAACGAACAAATTAAACAACTTGCTGAACAGGCTGGATGGGGCCGCGATGAAATAATGGTGATCGCTGCCTTTCGATACTGTCTTGGCCGACGCACCTACATTGTTTCAGACTGCTGCGACTGGCTAGTAACCAATTGGGAAAACTTTCAGAAATTCACGAAGGATGTTATTAGGGGGGATTTGGAGTGGGCATTTGATGAGGATGACCGCGATAGGGCAGAGAAGCGCAAACACAAGAAACTTGGCATGGACATTGACCGACAGCAATGGGAGCGCGTCCGTGCGCTTTGGAGTAATGAAAAATGACCCGCGATGACATCATACGACTAGCGCGTTTGGGATTTCCAACCGTTGATTGCTTAGCCGCGCTCGTTGCTATGGCTGATGAGCAGAAGCGCATTGATCTGGATGCCATTCATTCCTGCCACGCCGACTGCCAAAATCCGATTTGCGTTCGGGTGCGTGAAGCCGTAGCCGCCGAGCGGGAGGCGTGCGCGAAAACGTGTGACGATGCTGCGCTTTTGCCTGACGCTGGCCCGATCTTCTGCGCTTTTGCCATCCGTGCGAGGGGAGATGTTGCAAATTGTAGGTAAAAGAAATTTTTTACCGACATTACGGGAGGAATGAGCAATGACACCTGACACATACAAAGTTATTCAGATGGCCGTGGACGACGGCGTAGCGATTGGCGTCCGTCGGGCGTTCAAATACACCGACAAGCCGGACGAAGAACAGATGGTCGAAACGATCCGTATGGAAGTGATGAGTCAAATCTGTGAGTGGTTTAAATTCAATGAAAACAATTATTCATGTAAACCAACGCAAGATTAGGTCTAATATCAAAACCGGGGCTAAAGACCCCGTGATTACAGTTAAAACCTATAACTCTAATATCTACGCCCATGAGGTGATGATCAACGGCCCGTCAAAGGTGGTCTATTCGCCGGATAAGCCATTGTCTTGTGGTGCTAGGGTGTGGATTGAAACAGAGTACAGCGTGGAGATTATAAATGTTTAAACGAATTATGCGTATGTATCGTAATTGGAAATGGCGCAATTGGTCGCGCGTGCCGCCGCCAGAGTGGGCCGCTAAGCGTAGCGGGAGGGATTACTGGTGAGTGAAGAACAAAAAACTTTTGTAGACATGGCTAAACACATTTACAAAATAGGATTTGATGCTGCCGAACAAGGCAAGTACGACGACGCTATTAAATACTTGGATAATTTAAATTCTGTCGTGCCGGTATTGACCGCCGCTGCACTGCAAGCAGGTCGTTGCCACTGGGAGATGCATCGTTGGGAAGCCGCAAGGAAACACTTTGATTTAGCCGTACGCCTTGAGCCTAACAACGCTGATGCGGAATGGACAGTAGGATTGTTGGCCCTACAAATGGGTGATTTCCACAACGGATGGAAAGGTTACGATCGGCGGTGGGATAGTAAAGTATTTAAGTCACCTCGCTTAAAAACTAATCACCCTGAATGGAAAGCGTTTTCTTCATTCAAAAAACCGCTTATTTGGTGTGAGCAAGGTTTGGGCGATCAAATTTTGTACGCATCTTTAGTCGAAGCCGTGGCGCGTCAGTGCGATCATGTAACCGTGATGATTGACTTGCGCTTAGTTAATTTGCTTCAGCGCGGGTGCAATGTTAAAAACGTTACATTTCTTTCGCACAATGCACGAGTAAAGATGTGGGATCACGACTCACATATTCCAATTGGAAGTCTGGGCAAATATTTTATCCGCGGTATTTATAATATTAAATTTAATCGCAGTGAATCGTATATTAAGGCTGATTCAGACCGCGTAGAATACTGGCGTAGACAGTTGAAATTGGAAGGTAAACAAGTCATAGGACTCACTTGGGCTAGTACCGCGCCTACGATAGGCGCACATAAATCCGTTGGACTTGAAGCCTTACGCCCTTTGTTTAATTTGCCAAATACGGTGTTTATTAATCTTCAGTACGGTGAAGAGCAGCAAAAGCAGGGGGAGAACTTCCATCCTAATCTGATCACGACGCACATCGACACATTCATGGACTTGGAATCCGT
>OGWI01000002.1_pt1 | contig 41261 bp, 53 predicted proteins | sample 1576021 | NCBI WGS metagenome assembly OGWI01 (sample SAMN07581557, study PRJEB24739) | freshwater metagenome | place: Singapore | collected 2015-04
CAGTCCCACCACCTCCAAGGAAAACTCCCTATGCTATCGAGGGCAAGCAATGAGACACTTCCTACTACTATTGCTAGTTTCCACATCCACTCACGCCATAGATTTCGACACAGAGTGGAACAAGATGAAACAATCCTACACGCAAGAATCCACTCTAGAGAAGAAAAACTGCAAGGAAGACAAGTCCTGTCTAGGATACACATTAAGCGATCCAAAAGTCCGAGAACAAGTACTCAAAGCCTACGAGAATCCAAACACAGTCGTCTACAGTGTTACAATTCGATAAGAGAGAAGAAAAATGTTCAGTCTATTCTATGGTCTACTATTAAGCGCACTAGCCTTTGCAATCATACTAGCAATCGTCTACGTCATAGGAAGAATCGCAAAGAAACTTAGCAACTACGAATGAAATATATTGTTCCACTATTCCTATTAGCTCTATTCGTAGTCCTCTATGTGCTAGGAGAGTATATCGGCTGTAGGAACATGGTGTCCTATGCGTATACATGGTGTTAGTGTGGTTACTGCTATGGAATTCGTGTTCGGGAAAATAAGTGTTTTATGTGAACAAGGGCATATTTAGTCGAGCATCGGCGAAGGAAGTCTCACGAGATGCAACGCGAATAAAAGTCAAGCGATTTCTGCAAGATCAAGTATATTTGCCTTTTATTTGACTATCAGGCATACTTACGGTGTTATGGGTTGATAAGGAATATACTCTATGTATGAACGAATGATGGCTATTCTGGATGAGCTGATGGATGCAAAAGACGAACAACGACGTGCTCTACTAGCTGAGTATGATCGACTGAACCAAGAACTGTATGGTGAGTATCTAGACGAACTGACTGCTTGATGTATATGTAGTAGTGGTGTAAGATCTTTCTTTTACTGGAGAGAGAACTATGACTGTGAAAATCGTGGATGAATTAGGGTTTGTGTATGAATGGATTTGTGAGAATGCGGATGAAGTCCAGTCGGTGGTGAATGAATGGCTGGAAACCCTGGATTCGACTCCACTCTACTCTATAGAAATACTGTTATAAATCAATGACTTAGGATAACCCTCTAGAGAGTAGGGTTATTGGAATACTTGTTGTCTTTAATTGCAAGATCTGGAATAATATCCTTATTGTGAATGATAAGGAAATGATGATGACTACTGTGAATTTTGATGCTAAGACTGGTAACTACTTTGCGAAAATCGGTTCTAAGACCATTAAGTCTTACTCCAAGTCTTATGTGGAGCGTAAGGTGAAAGCCATGGTTGGTGACATTGAGACTGCAGTGGCTGTGGCGACTGAGAAGCAGAATCGCTACGACATCAACACTCGATTCGGTTTCGTTGAGAAACTGGTGAACATGGTTGCGACTGGTGTTCAACCCTCTGCTGTGATTACTGGTGAGGGTGGTCTGGGTAAGACTTACACTGTCACGAAGACTCTCGAGTCGAATGGCTACAAAGACATCAGTGATTTGGCTGATTTCCAAGTGGGTGCTGTGATTAACACTCGCAAGTGTTTCACGATGGTGAAGGGATTCTCGACTGCGAAAGGTCTCTATCGTACTCTGTTCGAGAACAACAAGTCTGTGATCGTGTTCGATGACTGTGATGCAGTCCTGAAGGATCCAGTGGCACTGAACATCCTGAAGTCTGCTCTGGATTCTTATGGTAAGCGTATCATCTCCTGGAATGCAGACATGCGTGACGAAGACCTGCCACGTTCGTTCAACTTCGAGGGGAGGGTCATCTTCATCTCCAACATGGAACAAGATCGTATCGACCAAGCCATTCGTTCACGTAGCATGATGATTGATCTGTCCATGACCAAAGAGCAGAAGATCGATCGTATGGAGTATATTGCAAAGTCGGACGAGTTCCTGCCTGAGTACGATGCTGCTAGTAAAGCAGATGCTCTGGCTCTGATTCGTGAAATCAAGGACGAGTGTAAGGAAATCTCTCTACGGACTCTGATCTCTGTTACGAAGGTACGTGCCTCGAACAAAGACTGGAAAGATCTCGCTACATACATGTTAACTGCCTAAGGAAACAACGATGAACAAGCACGATCGAGACAATCTAAAATTTCTACTGAGTGCTGATGAGGCTACTCTAAAAGACTGGTACAATACAGTAGAAGAAGATGACATCAACTATGCTCTAGAACTACTAGCCGAATACAAAAAAGAATTGACTGATAGTGCAGAAGTGAGTATGCTCGAAGGACTAGACTATATTGATGAATCAGAGTTAGATCCCGCAAGAGTAGTACTTGGGAAGTTTATGTTGCAATAGGGGGAGTCTACTAGAGAGCATGGGGGTAGGGGTAAAAACACGTGTATAAAACACACGGGACTCCTACCGACCTAGATGGGCTCAATTAAATAAACCCATACACATTTTTATTCGAAGGGACTCCTACGGGACTCCTTCTCTACGCTACTAGGGATATAACTAAGAAGATTGCTAAGACACACGGGACTCCTGCGAGGGAGTCACCTATCGGGACTCCTACTATGACTAAGACCTATACCTGCACTTATTCCTCTAAGAATAATATCCCTACACCACGTAATCAGTTGAAAATAATATTTGACAAGAATGTATAGAAGGAAGTAGAATCAGACTATGATTACAAATTTACTTAAATGGATTGGTACGACACTCACTCTTGCTGGAGCGATTGCGACTGCACTTGCCTTAGACCCTCTTAATGTCTATCTCTTTAATATGGGGGCGATGACTTGGTTTGTTGCAGCGATTCGTATGAAAGAAAAGAGTCTCATTGTAGTAAATGGGGGACTCCTACTAATCTATATCTTTGGCATTCTATGGAGGTTGGTATGAGATTTAGTCCTAGATCGCTTAATGATGATATCTGGAAACTTTGGGATGAGGGGCTGAAACCCACTTCCATTGCTGGATTACTTAACTGCACTCTACAGGAAGTCTATGATACGATTGACGAATCTGATGGTAGTGAAGAATACGAACCCTATGATGAGGATACAATGTAATGTGGGATGCACTTGTTTGGGTCTGGGATTTATTCTGGGCAGTCTTTGAGTGGGGATTCCAATTCCCTCAGTGGCTCTATAATGACGTAAATGCAGTGCTTGGATTTATTGTCGGTGTTCTCTATATCTTTGCACTACCACTTACAATATTTTTTGGATTCATCTCAATGATAATGGGTTTAATCAGTGGAACATCCGCAGCACGATCTGTTGGATGGAGTTTCGGGAAATTTATAACAGGGATATTTAAAAAGTAATAACCAAGAAGGAAACTATGAAAATTGCTGTATGCTCCGACCTGCACCTAGAGTTTGGTGCGCTTACTCTAGACAATCCTGGAGATGTTGATGTATTGATTCTGTCTGGGGATATCTGCGTTGCAGTAGATCTTAACAGGATAGACTATATCTACGGATCCGCTCCACGACGTATCATGGAACACTCTGAACGATTGGAAAATCTACTCCAGTCTTGTTCGAAGAACTTCAAGCACACGTTGATGGTCATGGGTAATCATGAGCACTATCATGGAGACTTTGCTAAGTCTGCCTCTATCATTCGAGAGTTTCTGGCTTCCTTTGAGAATGTTCACCTGCTCGATAAAGAGTCTATTAAGATTGACGATGTAACCTTTATTGGTGGTACGCTATGGACTAACTTTGATCTGGGAGATGGTCCAGGAGATACGTCTGCCATGCGCACCATTGCTGGTCTGATGAACGACTATCGTGGCGTCAAGAACTCGAATCGCATGGTGACACGCAAGGTTCCTGTCTATGAGTATAACGAAGATGGTAGCGTGAAACTTAATGAAAAAGGTTATCAGATGCAGATTGGTATGAAAGTTAAGGAAGAGATTGCAACATTCTCTCCAGAAGATACCTACGAAGATCACAAAACCATGATGCAGTATATTCAGAGTGTCATTGAAGGTAAGTACGATGAGAAGTTTGTTGTCCTTGGTCACCACGCACCAAGCAAGGCATCGACTCATCCTCGTTACGCACATGAGAGAATTATGAACACTGCTTACTCATCAAATCTTGATGACTATATTATTGAACATCCGCAGATCAAACTGTGGACTCATGGGCATACTCATGAAGACTTTGACTACATGATTGGGACTACTCGTGTTGTCTGCAATCCTCGTGGGTATGATGGATATGAAGCACGTGCAGATCGATTCACACTAAAGGTGGTAGAGATATGATTTGGACTATAACTGTAGAAGAAGCAGATGATGGTAGTGGCGATTTGGTTCTTCCATTCACTCAGGAGATTTTAGATTATGCTGGGTGGAAGGAAGGTGATACCCTTGAGTGGATAGATAACAAAAATGGAACTTGGTCTTTGAGGAAAAAAGATGACAGAGATTATTCAAAAGATTCACAACAAGATCTGCCCTTCTGAGCAAGATGAAGCACTGCTTACTCTTATGAAGAGAGTTAATTGGCTTGAGGCTGAGAATGCAGAGTTGCGAGAGCAAGTGCAGCAACTAATGTGGGTTTTAGAGGAGAAAGATTAATGAAGTATATTTTTAAACAGATTGATAATATCAGCGGTCTGGATACCGTAACCACTGTTGAGTTTTCGGCAGATTCTCTATCTGACATTCTAGAACAGTTCCAGCATTTTCTTAAAGGTTCTGGCTATCACTTTGAGGGATACCTTGATATTGTTCCTCCAGATGAACCTGCTGATTGGCCAAATGACTTTTCTGAAGATGTAGAAGACTTGACTGCGGTCAATGTTGAGTTGACTGAACTTGGTGAAGATGTTGTAAAACATTCTCACTATTATTATGACACCGAAAGGAATAAATAATGGGCATGCCACTTGATGTGAAAATGTTTTTGTCTGCTTGCGACCAAACACCATGTATTGAGAACGCTTCTCTTTATCATAAACTTATTTGCGAAGAATTTAATGAGTATATTCAAGCAAAGAATAAGAATGATGAAGTTGAGCAACTAGATGCTTGCATGGATATGATTTGGGTTATCCTTGGATACTGTCATATGAAACAATATGATATTGCAGGTGCGTGGGATGAAGTTGTAAAAACTAATATGGCGAAGGTTGATCCACATACTGGAAAAGTAAGTCGTCGTGAAGATGGTAAAATTCTTAAACCTGAGGGGTGGAAACCACCCGATATGAGTAAATTTATTAAAAAGGATTAAAATTATGACAAAGTATGTAGAAAAACATCCAAGAACTTTAGTTAAGACAGTTTCATGGCGAGTATTACTTACAATCTCCCACTTTATTAATGGTCTTATAGTTACTGGAAGTATTGCAATCGGTCTTAAGATTGCAGGTTGGAGTTTAGTTATCAATAGCGGTCTATATTGGCTGCATGAGCGTATTTGGAATTGGTTTCAATGGAATAAAAAACCAGCTGATGGTAGATTTTTCCAAGATGGACATCCAAGAACTACAACCAAGATGATCACATGGCGAGTTATCGTTAACTTTAGTAATTTCTTCATTCCATTCTTTATGACTGGAAGTTGGGGAACTGCTGGCGCATTCTTTACAATTGCTGTGATTGTAAACATGGCTCTATTTTATGGACACGAGCGTGTTTGGAATAGAATCGCATGGGGTAAGGATGTAAAATAACTGTTGCCTTTAATTGATTTTTGTAGTATAATTATATTATGATTACTTTATACCTTGACATGGATGGAGTCCTTGCAGATTTTAACAAGGAATACATCAAATATGATGCTGATAAGTCCGACCGAAAGAAATTTCGGTCGGCTGTCTTTGACCACAAAATCTTTGAGAAACTGGATTTTATGCCAGACACTCAAGAACTTCTAAATCATGTTTCAAAATTAACTAATGTTAATATCGAGATTCTAACCTCAATGGGAACATATGATGTTGAGCAGGGTCTTGCTGCCAAGAAACAAAAGTTGAATTGGCTAAATGCAAACGGTATTCCATATAAAGCAAATTTTGTTCGCAGCAAATCTGAAAAAGCAAAGTATGCTACGCCGACTAGTATTTTAATTGATGATAGTGTTGGATGTATCACACCTTATATCGATGCAGGTGGTCATGGCATTCTTCACACAAATGCATCTAATACAATTCGTGTCTTAGATGCAACACTAAGGAGTTTACGTGCTTGATATTTTTCGACCTACTTTAGAATGGATTAAAAATGATTACAAATCTAATGCGTTCCGTTTCTGCGTGGAAGTCCTCGCTTGGGCTATATCTATTGGTTGCAGCATCACAATGGCGATCACAGTCCCGAATCCACCTCTTCTTGTATTGTATCCTATTTGGATCACTGGGTGCGCTCTCTACGCTTGGGCTGCTTACACTCGGAAATCGTTTGGCATGCTTGCTAACTACATCCTGTTAACTACGATCGACACGATTGGGTTGATCAGAATGTTGGTGGCATAAATTGTGGCGTCTTTGGGCAAAAGCACTTGGTGAGAAAGCAGGGAGTGATAATCGTGAAGCAGATAAAATTGCATTTATTAGAAGTTGCATTGTTTTATTCTACATTATTACTAATCTTTTTATTATCGCAGGAGTTATAAGACACTGGTGAATATACTATGAATATTTTTTATCTTGATGAAGACCCAAAAACATGTGCAAGAATGCACGTCGATAAACATTGCGTAAAGATGATTCTCGAATATGCACAATTACTTTCTACTGCCCATCGTGTGCTTGATGGTGTTCTTGATATTGGCTTCACTGCAACTGGTCGAAAGAAAAAAATCTATCGACTTGATTCTCATTTGGACAATATCCTTTATTCCGCTACTCATGTTAATCATCCTTCAGCTATTTGGGTGAGAAAGAATGTGCAGAATTACATGTGGCTGTGCGAGTTACTCGAAGAACTTTGTGCCGAATATACCTATCGTTATGGCAAGGTTCACAAAGTAGAAGCCAGTGGGTTAATGATCACACTCAAAAATAATTTCCCTAAAAATTTACCGATTGGTCCATTCACAGAACCTACTCCAGCTATGCCTGATGAATATAAAGTTAGTGATAACTCTATTAAGTCGTATCATAATTATTATCTCGGAGCAAAGACAAGAATGTTTTCTTGGAAAAATAGAGAAATCCCATCTTGGATTCGCTAAATACAAGGTAAGGAGTTATCATGCCAACATATTCATTTCGAAATAAAGAAACAGGCGAAATCTTTGACCAATCAATGCGCATTGCCGAGCGTGAAGAATTTCTCAATCAAAATCCCCACTTAGAATCTATCATAACTCAAGCACCAGCTTTTGCAGGTGATCATATTATTTACAAAAGAGATTCGGGATTTAAGGAAGTGCTGCAGAAGATTAATGAGAGAAGTCCACATAACGATCTAAGTAAAACATCATCACAATTATAAGGAAGACTATGGCTCGCAAAGCAGCAGCAAAAATAGAACATGATGATACTAATGAACCGAGAGAAGGAACTAGAAGTAACAAACCAGTAAACAATACATTAAAACTTAGGTTAGACGATTTAAAAAACTTTGAGCCATTAACGGAAAACCAAAAGAAGTTTTATGAGGCATACAAACGACAGGATTATTTCGTAGCTTTGCATGGTGTAGCTGGTACAGGTAAAACTTTCATCGCTTTATACAAGGCACTGGAAGAAGTATTAGATAAATCAAATCCTTTTAATAAAATTATTATCGTGCGTTCTGCCGTTCCATCTCGTGAGGTGGGACACCTCCCAGGATCTTTAGATGAAAAGACTGAAATTTATAGACAACCATATCAACAGATTTGCCACACACTTTTCGGCAGACCTGACGCATACCAAAGATTGGAAGAGCAACATCACATTGAGTTTATCTCTACGTCGTTCATTAGGGGTATGTCTTTTGATGACGCTATTATTATCGTAGATGAAATGCAGAACTTAACCTATGAAGAGATTGACACAGTTATGACACGAGTTGGTTATCGTTCTAAAATTATTTGGTGTGGTGATTATCGCCAAACGGATTTGAATAAAAGAAAGAATGATATGTCTGGCATTCTAAAGTTTTTTGATATTGCTGGGCACATGAAAGCGTTTACAAGAATTGAATTTACGCCAGACGACATTGTTCGTTCTTCTTTGGTTAAAGATTACATTCTTGCTAAATTAAGATACGAAGATTTAGTAGAGGGACAATAATGATTACAGCAGAACAATTCAAACAGTTATATCCAAGAGCGCAAGACCCACAAGGTTGGGCTGACTCCATGAACAGTGTATTCCCAACTTATGATCTGAATACTCCACAACGTGTTGCTGCGTTTTTAGCGCAGTGTGGTCATGAATCTGGTGGTTGGACAGTGTTCGAAGAAAACTTAAACTACTCAGCAGCAGGATTGAATTCAGTATTCCCAAAATACTTCAAGAATGCTGGACGTGATGCCAATGAGTATGCACGTCAACCAGAGAAGATTGCCAATGTCATCTATGCTAACCGCATGGGTAATGGTGGTCCAGAAACTGGTGACGGCTGGCGTTTCCGTGGACGTGGTCCAATCCAGTTGACTGGTCGTTCGAACTATACAGCATTCGCTAAAGATATGTTTGAAGACTGGCAGAACTTGGTTGACAATCCTGATTGGGTTACAGCAGATCGTGATTACGCTCTTATGTCAGCAATCTGGTTTTGGAATAAGAATGGTTTAAATAGAGAAGCCGATGCTGGTGATATAAAAACCATGACACGCAAGATTAATGGTGGTTACATTGGTCTTGAAGATAGAATTAAACACTACGATGAAGCATTGCATTTATTGGTGGGATAATGAAATATCGCACAATTTTCGTAAGTGATGTCCATTTAGGAACTCGTGATTCTCAAGCTGAAAAATTAAACAACTTTCTGAAACATAATACCTGTGAAACTTTATATCTTGTAGGTGATATAATTGATGCATGGAAAATTCAGCAAAACAAGTGGCGATGGAAACAAAGTCATACAAATGTTGTAAGAAGAATCCTTGGACATGCAAAACGAGGGACAAGAGTTGTTTATGTAGCAGGTAACCACGATGAATTTTTACGACCAATGATTCCTTATGGATTCTCATTTGGTCTTATTGAAATTCATAATCAAACAGAACACATCGGTGCTGATGGTAAACGATATCTAATTACTCATGGTGATTTATTTGATGGTATCACAAGACTTGCGCCATGGTTAGCATTTTTGGGTGACAAACTATACGATATAGTTCTTGATTGGAATTCAAAGTTCAATTGGATTCGTCACAAAATGGGTTTTGGTTATTGGTCACTTTCGAAATACTTGAAACAGAGAGTTAAAAAGGCTTCTGACTTTATGTTTCAATTTGAGAAAAACATTGCTGCATATTGTAAGAAAAGAGGGTTTGATGGTGTGATTTGTGGTCACATACATACTGCCGAGATTAAAAAAATTGATGGTGTTGTTTACATGAATGATGGCGATTGGGTCGAATCATGTACCGCTTTAGTTGAACATCAAGATGGTCGCTGGGAAATAGTAACATGGACCAAGGAGAAAGACGATGTGGATACTGCTGTTAACAGCAATACACATGAGCAACCCTAATGATATACCAGGAAAAGTGACAATTCAGTTTCAGACTCAACAGCAATGCGAACAGGCGTTGAATGATTCCCAATATTGGTTAAAATTCAGTTCGTTCAACATAAAAGGAGAATGTTATGAAAGTAAGGAAATTGTCAAGAAAGATTTTCAAAGCGTGCGTAGAGCAAAATAAACAAAAAGAAAAGAAACTTTGGCTCAAAGCATTGAAGAAATCGATTAAGCATAAACATACTGAAGTTATTGTATAATGTTGCAAGATAAGATAACGATTGTTGTTCCTTGTAAGAATGAAGAGAACTATATTATGCATCTACTTGAACACCTTTCACAACAGGTAGGTATAGGTCAAACAAAAATTATTATCGCTGACGCATCTACTGATAATACACGTGAAGTGATTCAAAAGAATAAGGGTATCTTGAATGTAGAGGTTATTGATGGAGGACCAGTATCAATTGCGAAGAATAATGGTGCTAAACTTGTCACAACGCCATACATTTTGTTTATCGATAGCGATGTGAGGTTCTTTTCAAATACAGTTATACTTGACACAGTAGAAGAATTAGAGTCTAATAAATTAGATTTAGTTGGTCTTTATGCTAAATGCTATGATAATGATCTAAGAGCAATTATTGGGTTCAAGATTTTCAATATTATTAATCTAGCGATGAGTCGTTGGGTTCCGTTCGCTGTAGGTGCTTACATGCTAACACGCCGAGATAGATTTGAAGAGTTTGGTGGATTCCCTGCTCGCTATGAAACTTCAGAAGACTTTTTCTTATCAAAGATGTATGATCCAAAAAAATTCAAATTGGTAAATCACTACTTTGGACAAGATAGTAGGCGTTTTCAAAAAATGGGATATTTTGGAATGGCTTGGTATTTAATCAAGAACTTTTGGAATCGCAATAACGAAGAATACTGGAATAGAATAGATTACTCTAAATATTGGCAATGAAAAATTTTATACACCATGAACTTCCCAAACTTGAACGTGTTACCACCCCTGATGGCAAACGAGTATACAAAACGCCATCAGGTGCAGCCTATCCATCCGTCACAACGATTACAGGACAGCACACAGCAGAGGCAATCAAAAAGTGGCGACAAAGAGTTGGCGAAGAAGAAGCCAACAGAGTTTCCTCAAGAGCATCAGCAAGAGGAACAAGAGTCCACCAACTTTGCGAAGACTATCTCCGTACAGGAGATGCTTCTCCAGATATATTTGATGCAGAGATGTGGGCTGCGATTAAACCAGAACTCAACCGAATCAACAACATCCACGCATTAGAAACTCCATTGTATTCTGATCATCTGCAAGTTGCAGGAACAGTTGACTGTATTGCTGAGTATGATGGTAAGATATCGGTAATTGACTTCAAAACTTCTCGTCGTCAGAAATCTGCAAACGATATTCATGACTACTTTATGCAATGTTCTGCGTATGCTGTTGCATTTGAAGAAAGAACTAAGATTCCAGTCAATCGTCTTGTTATCATTATGGCAGTTGAAGACTCTGAACCACTAGTGTTCCACGAGCGTAGAGATAATTGGATTAATAGTTTTCGCCAACTGAGGGAACGATATAATGCCTAGATTCTATAAGAAAGTGGATTTACCAAAGATACCAAACTATCTCATACGTGATACGATAACCAACATCAGACACGCACCAGATATTGGCTATGGTTTAACTCATATCAAAGATGGAAAAAAATTAAACGCATGTAGTTATACATATGGTAAAATTGCACATATGCCACTAATAATGTGGATAAAAGAGAATATAAAAAATGCACCATTAGACAGATTGAGTATTAAGACTAGTGATGGTGGAGATTCTCATATAATACATTCTGATATAAACAGAATATGGCATTTAAATTATTGGTGGGATCTTGGTGGTGATAATGTTACAACATCATGGTATAAAGAAAATAATAAACCTCTAACAAGACCAAGAAATAATGTAGGCGAACAAAGCGACAGCGGAGTTGTAAAATATAGTGATGTTGTGTGTCTAGAGTCTGTAATTTTTGAAAAAGAAACATGGTATCTTTTTAGAAGTGATGTGCTTCATGATGTTTGTAATCTGACTGGTCGCAGGCAAGGGTTGGCAATAAGTTTTTCAAAACAAGAAGATCTCGATAAAATGAATTTGACATTAGATGTAGAATAATGTAAACTAAATAAAGTAATGGTTGTAATCCCTTCAAAGCGAAGGACTTCTGGACGTGGGTTCGATTCCCACCATCTCCACCATAAGAGCATACTGTGTTCTTATGATGGGGGTGACCTGGTTTCGACAGGGGTAGATAGTAGCGACGGCAACTCGGTAGGCGATGACCGTAAATCAAGCAAAACTATAAATGCAAATGACGCATTTTTCGGAGATGTTCGCTTAGCAGCGTAACCTTCGTGGGGTTTCGGTGACTGTCCTTATTACCCAATCAGTCACCACTTTATATAAAGGGACTAACATGAAAACATTAATCGCAGCAGTAGCATTAGCATTCGCAACTTCTTCTTTCGCAGCAGAGCCTGCAAAGAAAGAGCCAGCAAAACAAGAACAGAATTGCGTCAAGAAGGACAAGAATGGTAAGTGTCCTCCAGCACCAAAGGGTACTAAACCTACCCCAAAGAAAAAAGCTGAGAAGCCTGCAGAAAAGAAGTAATACCTAAATAGTAGACAGAGGGTTGGAAGACCCCTATAAAACTTCCATTACACACAACACACTAAGGAGATGTAAAATGTCAAACTTGACTCCGTTCGAGATTCGCCTTGAACTTTTAAAAATGGCGAAAGATATGTTGACTGAAGATTATTACGGTAAACGAGAAGTCATCAACAACGATTGGCAGATGAAGATTGAATCCGCCAAACTCAATGGTGGAGCGTTACCTGATCATCCAGGTTTTCCTCCATACCCAACCGAAGCAGAAATCATCACTAAAGCACAACAGCTGAATGGTTTCGTTTCAAATACCCCACAAGAAGTGAAAACGTCTAAAAAATAATCCATGGGGATTAGAGGGTGTTCACACACCCTCTTTTCAAACAGGAGGAAATATGTTACCATCTAGAATACTAGTGAGCGTTACTTTAGGGTTGCTCTTTATTCTTCTTGGAATGTACGCAAAATCTGAAAACTTATATAAACCGATAAAAGTTGAGATGTCTCAACTAACAAAAGAATCAAGAAAAAGTGTTAAGTGCCTTGCTGAGAATATCTACTTTGAATCAGCATATGAGCCAGTTGAAGGTAGAATAGCAGTTGCATTTGTTACACTGAATAGAGTCAATAGTGGATTATATCCAGACGATATCTGCTCAGTTGTTAAACAACGCATACAAAATGTTTGTCAGTTCTCTTGGTATTGCGAACGTGGTAAACAGATTCAAAATTTAAATGCGTATAAACAAGCAGAAGATATCGCACTGTATGTTTATGCAAACTATGAAAGATTAAAAGACCCATCTAATGGGGCATTATTTTATCACGCTGATTATGTGAGACCAAAATGGAAGAACGTAGAGAAAACCGTAACAATCGGAAGACACATTTTTTACACAAAAAAGGAAATGCTATGACTGATGTGAAAGTTATTGTAATCTCAGCTGTTATCTTATTGTTTAGCGTAATCGTTGCGTTAACAGCATACGCAATAAATGATAGAAACTTGATGGCAAAGAATATTGAAACTGCAGTTGCTAAAGGTATTGATCCATTATCAGTTCGCTGTTCATACGTAAAGGGCGAAGATATAATTTGTGTTGCTTATGCATCCTCTCACTCTAACATAAATACAAGTGCAAGTAGTACTACATCATCTAAAAAATAATAGAAAGAGAGTTAGATAATGATGCAAAAACTCAACTTACAGTTGAAGGAAGAAGCACAAGCGCATTCGTTTTACTTGTTAATGGAAGAAATTAGTCTAACAAGTTGTAAACAAGTGGTTGAGTGGATCTTTGAGTGCAACTTTACAGAAGACAGACCAGAGATGTTAAATTTAATTATCACATCTCCAGGTGGTGATTTAAACGCAGCGTTTGCAGTAATTGATGTTATGAAAGGGTCAGCTATTCCAGTTCGAACAATTGGTCTTGGACAAATTGCTTCTGCTGGCTTGATGATCTTTATTGCTGGTGCAAAGGGTGAACGAATACTAACTCCAAATACTTCTATCTTATCACACCAATATTCATGGGGTGCTTTCGGTAAAGAGCATGAGTTATTTGCTACTGTTAAAGAATTTGATTTAACGACCAAAAAGATGATTAAGCATTATAATAGATGCACTGGTTTAAATGAAAAGAAGATTCGTGAGGTTCTTCTTCCCCCACAAGATATGTGGCTTGCTCCAGAAGAAGCCAGAAAATTAGGATTATGTGATGCAGTTAAAGAGCTTTCTTAATCATATAAAATACTCTGGTATATGGGCTGGAATCGTTTTCAACCCATATCACTGGGAGTTTAGATTTACCCCATATGGTCCAGATGATATGAACCCAAATTTATTCGGGATTTATATCTCCCTCGGACCAGTGTGGATTCGGGCTTCTCTAGACGACGGATCTTGGTAAAATAACCCTACAAGGTGTGGGGTTATCCCTTGCCTTTAATTCGTATATGGTGTATAATATGTTTGTAAGAATGGTTCTTGCAATGTGTTGACTTAAATCACCATGTGGGGTATAATACTTGTATGATTATTCATTTAAATACTCGTAGTCGTAAGAAAAAACGCAAACCAACAGCCCAACAGCGTCAACTTGACGCATCTTGGCAAGAGTTGTTAAAGAAGTATCCTACAAAGAATCTGCCTGTTCCTAAGAAAGATCTCAGTAGCGTATACTCACTTGGATCGACTGCTCGTCGTGAGACGCCTAGGATCCCAAGTCTTCCATTTACAGGTGCTCCCTGTGCCAAACCGCAAGAAAAGAAATATACTGGCACCAAGATGCTTGGTATCGGTACATTGCACAAATCCAACGCAGTTCCAATCTTCAGCGAAGAAGAAGCTGTTGACATTTCTAAAATGAGGAGATAGAATATGTCTAATGAATTTTGTGTAAAGTGTTCTGAAAAAGATGCAGAGATAGAACTTTTGCGTAAGCAGTTGTTTGATGCTCAACAAACGAATGAACGCATGCGACGCCATAACGATGCACTCATTATGGATGTTGCTTTTTATGATAAAAAATTCCCATTTACAAACGGAGAATAAAAGTGATTAGTACTATTCGTGATAATATTGTTGCTGCTAGTTTCAATGGCGATGTTAAAGAACTACAACGCATTCAAATGGATCTCTATAAAGAAAAAATGAAGATGGACAAATTCTTCACTTATTTTCTAGAAAAATTTGAAAGAAAAATGGATCCAGAAAATGTAGACACGCCTATCTGGAATTTGTATCGAACCAAAACTAAGGAATACTCTCAAATTGATGATGCTATCAGAACAACAAAATACTACCTATCAAAACACTCAGGTAATGTTTAATACAGCGAACGAATTTTCTCTTTATATTGAACAGGTCGTTGCGGATCGAAAGATTACTCACATGGACGCTGTTCTAGAATATTGTAAGGAAAATTATCTTGAGCCAGAAGACATTGCAAAATATGTCAACAAATCTCTAAAAGATAAGATTGCGTTAAACATGCAGGATTTAAATTATTTACCCAAACAGGCAAAACTTGATGTATAATGGACGGATATAAAGCGTACAAATATTACATGGCAGTTAAGTTGCATTTCACTAAAGATAATTTTGATGCTTTTAAAAATAGAGGGAATATCAAAGGTACAAGAGATGCATTTAATGCTAGAAATGACAGATATATCTTTGAGAAACTTGCAAGAAAATATCCGATTGACAAAGATATTATTCAGTTTTTCGTAGCAAATTTTGCATATGGTAATGATGCTGTTGTTTACTCGTATGAGGAAGCAGAGACTAATTATATTGAATGGATCAAAAGAAAGCAGTCAATCACAAAGGTGTTTTCCGACGATTGTTCTAAACTTGCAATGGAAAATTTGAAATGCAAAGGTAAATACAGCACATTTAATTTTACTGAAAATCAATATCCGAGTATACTAAAGTTATTCCTAGCGAAAAGTATAGCAGTAGAATCTATGCGTATCTTTGATGATATTTTATCTATGGTTGATACGTGGAAACAAAATTCTTCTGTTATGTTATTGTGGGAAGACGACATACGAAGGATAGAAAAATCTAAGGGATTCATTAAATATGATGAACCGAAGATAATGAAAATTTATACTGATTATAAAGAGGAGTTTTCTGAAAACTAATCATGGGCAAGACGTACCATAAGAATTCGCCGCAAGACGAAGACGGAGCCAGCCGTTCTGGTAAGAAAGCCAAGCATGCCACAAATCAAAAAGGACGAGGTATGCGAACGCTAAATAGATATGTTGAAGAAGATTATGATCCTTTCGAGGATGATCTTGAAATTGATGATGAGATATTCATACAACATACTAAAAGTAATACACCGTAAATATAAAGGAAAATACGATGGACATTCAAGCACTACGTAAAATGCGCAATAATGATTTCTCTAAAATTTCTGGAGAATTCGATAAGATTGCCAACCCTCAAACCACTGAAAAGAAGTCATACGATGATAATCGTTTTTGGCGTCTTGAAGGTGACAAGGCAGGTAATGGTACTGCCACAATTCGATTCCTACCACGTGTTGAAGGTGATGAACTCCCTTGGGTTCGTATCTTCAGTCATGGCTTCCAAGGTCCAACTGGTAAGTGGTATATTGAAAACTCTCTAACCACTCTTGGTGAGAACGATCCTGTTGGTGAATTGAACACCAAACTCTGGAACTCTGGCTCTGAAGCAAACAAAGAGATTGCACGTAAACAAAAGCGTAAGCTGAGTTTTATCGCAAATATTCTTGTCGTTAGCGACCCTAAGCATCCTGAAAACGAAGGTAAAGTATTCTTGTTCAAATTTGGCAAGAAGATTTTTGATAAGATCATGGACAAAGCACGTCCGACTTTCGAGGATGAAAAACCTGTTAACGTGTTCGATTTCTGGGAAGGTGCGAACTTCAAACTGCGCATGCGCAAGAAAGATGGATTCACCAACTACGACGAATCTGCTTTTAGTGATCCTGTAGCACTATCTGATTCTGACGAAGAAATCCTTGCTGTTGCTAATGCTCAGTATAAGTTGTCTGAGTTTACTGATCGTAAGAACTTTAAATCCTACGATGAACTGAAGAAAAAACTAGAAGAAGTTCTTTCTGGTGATAGTTTCTCGAGTAAATCTGCTGCTGAGATGGCTGAGGAAGAAGACATGCCTGTCGCTTCTGCGCCTAAGATGGCATCCAAACCTGCGCCACAACAGAAACAAGTGGCAATGGATGATGAAGATGACGATGTGATGTCTTACTTTGAGAAGATTGCTAAGGAAGACTAAACACTAACTCTGCAACTAGCTTGAGTTATTAGTTTATGGGGAGCGCAAGCTCCCCATTTTTATTTACCAGTCAAACCTACTTCCCAAATAACGATTCATAGATTGCTCGTTATTTCGAATAGGTAATTGGACAACTGTTTGTTGTTTAGATACGTTTTGTACTGGAGCATTAACAATATTAGTTCCAGCACCACCAATTGAACGCCCTTCTAATGCTGCCTGAGCATTTTCTGCAGAAGCACGATCAATATCTACACCTTGTCCATTTCTGATTTTTTGAACACGTGCTTCACGACGCAATTGATCTTTCTCAATTTGCATATTTCTATATTCTACTTTTGTCGCCTCATCCCAGTTAGCAGGATATTTTTCTTCTCTGCCATTTGTAGCACCGCGAGCCATATTTTTAACTGCAGCTCCAACGTTGGAGGTTACGTTAGCTTTAGCATTTTCAGCTGCGTTAGTATCTGATCCAATACCAAAGAGTCTGCGAACAGCATCAACGACTTTAACGATAGAATCCGCAATTGCTGTAATTACTGTAGCGATACCACCACCAACAGCAGTTATAACACCACCAACAGCTTTTAGTGCTTCTGGTAATTTTTCTATGGCTTTCATGAATACATCGCCAACTACTTCAGCAACTTTCATTAATACTGGAGCGAATGCTTCGATGGCTGGTGCAGCCATTTCTAGTGCTTTACCAAGTCCCATCATAGATACTGTTAAACCACCAAGACCTAATAGCGTTGCTGGGTTTGCTAAAGCAGCCAATCCTTGAGCCATACCAATTAAGAATCCTCTTATACCTGCGCCAGCACCTTTACCAAAAACCTCAAATCCACCACCAAGTGCTTTTAATCCTTCGCCGATACCAGTCATCATACCAGAACCAGCATCTGCATTAGACTTTGCGATTTTTTCTGGTGATGTGTTCTCAGCAATTGATTTTAGAATATTTGTTTGTTCTTCTTGTTTTGCTATTGTTTCTTCTTTGTCTTCTTGAGTGGCTAGAGCATCTTGAGCAGGTGGAGCAACATTTGAGGAAAACTCTGAAGTTCTAATGTCTGTTTTAGCCACAGCATTTAAAAGTTCAGTTCTTCTAGAAAGCATTTCTTTACCTTTAGAAGAATTTTCAAACTGCTCGTCGGTTACGTTATATTTCTTTTTAAACTTAGCAATTTCTTCGTCTTGTTTTTGAAGATCTTTTGAAGACTTTCTTCTTTCCTTAAAATCTTGCTGAAGTTCTTCTTTAGATTTTTCTGAACCCAGTGCTTTTTGTTGACTAACAAATTCTCTTTCAGCTATATTTTTATTTAAGATTCCACCAACATTTAATTTTTTCATAAAACCAGTTAAGATGTCGCCAGACTCATATGCTTGTTTTATATTTTTAGGGGAATATTTTGTGAATGATTCTTTTAATTTTTCTAACTTATCACCCAATGAAAGAGTAGATGTTGCTTGTTCAGCTACATTTTCTATTTGTTTTATTTGCGCATCTGTTAGTTCACGGAACCCTTTGGCTAAAGTCTGATCAATTTTCTTCAGATATTTGTCGCCAGTAGTTTCTTCTTTTGCGACTTGTCTAATATCAGACATCTCTGCAGCTTTAACTGCTTGACTGGTTTCAATAATTGTTTTAATTGAGGTGAGGTTTTCTAATGACTTCTGTTGTAAGTCCAGAAGTTTCATGAAGTTTGATGGTGATGCTGTGATAACTGCCATCTTTTATCCTTTTTGTGCTGCCAATCGTTGTTTTTCTTCTTCTAGGTACTGGGCGAGCATAGCAACATATACCTCTCGTTCAAACGGTAACATTTCCTCAAGTTCCGTTAATGAGTATTTGTGATACTGCATCAAAGCAAAATTCATTTTATAGTAATTCACCATACTCTCATGACAAAGGTTCATTAAAAAAAACTTTCCAGCCCCTCCAAAACTTTTTCGTGTTTCAAACCACATACTGGGCAATTATAATCAACTTTTTGCTGCAATTTTGGCATTGTCTCAAAGAATCTTTGTACTTTTGAGAATTGCTCACTTGTTAAGTTGCCTAAAAACTCCAACAATTCAGTTTTTTCTTGTTCTTTAGCATAAAAAAGTTCATCACCTTGGTAAATGTATTCAATACTGTCTGCAATGATGTCAAAAACTGAATTTAAATCTGCTTTGTTCAACCCATCAAACTTTTTGATGGAATCTATTGTTGGGTAACGCATAACAACACCAACATCACCGAACAAACTAATATTTTTATTGTGATCTTCTGGTTTACTGACTTTAATTTGCGTTAAATCAAAAGAAATCTTAATTTCTGCCTTCTCGTCATCACAAACATCACATGGAAACAGTAAAGAAACTTCTTCGCCAACGGATTTTGCTCTAAGTTGAGTGAACATATACTCTAAATCAAAAATTGCCAGTAAATCTACATCAACTTTGTCTTGTACGCATGATTTTATTACTGATTTTAGCGTGTCAACCATCACAGATGCGTCTTCGCTGCTCTGCGCAATCAACAGAGCCTTTTCTTCTTTGACCAAAAATGGTCTAAATTTAACTTTTTGCCCAGTAGATGGGATTTCCATCGTATATACTGGCGTATTCATCATAGGTAAAGCCATTATTAATCTCCTTTAGTCATATTCTTGATCATTTTGCTCAATTCAGCAGTGCTACCTACAAAGATAGCATTGTTGTTCGTCACTTTTGCTGCCTCAGATTTAGCTGGGGCGTCCAATTTTTGTTTTTGCTGGTGTAAATCTAACAATTGTTGGTTAACATCAGCAAGTTGTTTCATCAAATTACCTACAACTTCAAATGCTCTTGGGTGCTCAGACTGTTTTGCCACCTCTAATGCATGGAGCAATGCTTCTTGACCCTTTGATAACAGGTCATGAAGGTTATTTCTTGTCTTGTCATAGTCTAATTCTATCTTTTCTTCTGGTTTTGTCACAATCTCACCAGTTTTACTGTCAATAATTTCTGTTTCAGTTTTTGTTATTGACGGAACATCAAAAATTTCAGACAAATTATCATGTATTTTCATCATTCATTCCAATTAAAGTTGCTCAGTATTTATCAAATATTAATAACACCAGTGCTAGCAGTATTAGATTCGCCACGATTGACTTCGTTTTGAAACCCTGAGAAGTTATTTACATATGAATCAGGAACTGATGGTGTATCAATTATCTGTTTTCCATTTATAGTTGGTGCTTGTAAGAATCTTGACCATGGAGATTCTTTTTTATCACTAACCGCACCATATGGAACAGATTTCCAATATTTGTAGTTCATAGAAACTGTCAATTTCATGATTTCTTTGTTGTCGTATCCCATTTGGATTGCGCCAACACTCTTTGGATAGCATTCTAGTGCTTGAACATTATAACGCTTTCTGTCTTTCAAATCCTCAACGTCAATATCCATCGTTGTTGTATAATTATTGTAGTAGTTAAATGTTCTTGTGTAAGGATTTTGAATTATGTCCATCCAGCGATCAAAAAATAATTTAACTTCCATATTGTTATCAACATAAAATGTCATGCTTATGTTGTCGTACATCTTTTCGTATGGAACTTCTCTTGCTTCGCCGTATTGACGAATTGGAACTGTTGACAGATTTATAGCTGGAAGGGAAACGTCTGAACAAAACATCATTATTTTTCTGATGTTAGTCCCCAAAGAAGTTAAATCTTTTGGTGGCGTTATTGTTACTGCGTATCTAGAGGTACGCATTAGTCCTTCATTTTTAACTGTCGCAATGAAGTTGTTTAGATTTCCGTTTTTAGAAGCCATTTATCTTGCCTGTCTTAATGAGTCTGACCATATTGCCTGTTTTGTAGCACCTTGGAACTTTTCTACTGGCAATAACATAGCTGTTGCCCAGTCATTTGCTGGGATAAGTCTAAGACCAGATCTTAAATGATCGTTTAGGTAATGTTTTACACATGGTTGTGCTGGTTTAAACTTTGATACTCCGTCAATTAATGCCCAAGAATATTTTAATCTTGTGGTTTCATCCATCTTTTTATTGTTAGCGAAAACCATTAATCTGTCTAACAATCTGATTCTTAACTGATATGGAAGATAGTGCATATTCAGCCCATAAAACCCACCTTGCACTTTCCTAAATGGAAAGACTAGAGGAAATCTGTCAAAATATGGCAGTTCTTCTTTTGTTTTTGGATCATACAGAAACATATACAACTTTCCTGGAAGGATCGTTGTCTTTATTGCTGATGGGTCACCCTTTAATACCTTTTGTGGGGTGATGCTCTGCCTAGACATCAAAAGTGTCTGTTGCTCGAACCAAGCACGGGATTTCTTTGCAGCGTCTGCAAGGTCGTACTTGTTTTTCTCGAAAACGTCTTTTAGAGGTGTAGTAGTAGCCATTTAATTATTTAGGCTTGGCTATACCAAGTTCAAACTCTGTTATTATTTTAAATTCCCATCCCCTATCCTTAGCCCATTCAGTGGCAGCTTTCCATTTTGCCTGATTTTTTATAAAAGTCATGGATTCAATGAGATATCTTTGTGTTCTTTTTCCTGGGTATTCAGGTGGTAGGGTTTGTTTGTGTGGTTTAACTTCAACCAGATATGTTTTTAACAACCCATCTTTTTGCCTAACCTGAATCTGGAAGTCTATAAAATATCGATGAATTTTGTTATCTGTAGGGCATCTGTAGGGAATTACGGTTTCTTCTGATTTCCACTTAACCACAGCTGGGTTCTTATCACACCAAGTTGCGAACATAGTCTCCCAAGAACTTCGCATAATTATGCGTGTTGGGTCTCCAGAATACTTCTCTGGGAAAATTGGTTTGTAAAGTCTTTTGTGGAACATTCCTAAATAATATGCAGTATACCTCACTTATTTAGCCCAAAGGTAAAAAATGGCTGGAACTAACGAAAACGAACAATACGCCGATCCAGAGTCTGCACTTATATACGGCGATAAGGTTGCGCAGGCAAATCGTGCCGCAGCTGCAGCCACTCCACCAGCAGTTTCTTCTAGAACATCCTCTCCAGGAAACCCTAGTAAAAGTCTATACACTGCTAGAGGAGAAGCAACCAAGTTTAACTCTAAAAAGCAGTATGATATAACATCATTATCATATCCATCAGATATAGAAAGTTTTGAGTATGGTGGTAATATGGTCGTATTTTATATCAACGTAGCTGTTGATTCGAAATTATTTAATGACAAAACAGTTCAAACTGTAGCAGATATCCCAGCCAGAGATCGTGGTGGTTTAATTGCACTTAACGAAAAATTTTACACAGATCCAACCAGTGGTAAAGCAAAAGCTGGATTTACCGCACTAAATGCAGGTGGTGCTTTGCTTTCTGGTGGTGGCTTTGGAGCAATTGCAGGTGCTGCACTTGGTAAAGGTAGTGTCACAGGAGCAGCAGTTGGTGCTGCAGCGAATGCAGCCCCTGCCGCAATAGGAGTTGGTGCTGCAGCGACTCAAGCTGCTTCCGTCACACGTGCACAGAAACGACTTAAAACTGCAATTGCGTTATACATTCCAAACCAGCTTAACATTAGATACTCAGTTAACTGGGGTGAAGAAGATACATTTGGAGCTCAAGCAATGACTGCTGGTGCTGAAGCCATCATGAAGGCACTACAAGGTGGTGGTATGAAAAATCTTGGAGCAGATGCTGCAGCCTTAGCAGGAAATATGGGGTTAAGAAGTAGTCAAGGTGCAGCTGCATCGGCTGCATTTGGTTTAGCTGCAAATCCAAAGAAAGAACAAGTATTCAAAAGCGTGGATTTTAGAACATTTCAGTTTGACTATCAGTTTTTCCCAAGAGATGAAAAAGAAGCCAGAAATGTTTTAAACATTATCGAGCAATTTAAGTATCATATGTATCCAGAGTTTAAAGACTCCAATAATTTCTTATACATCTACCCTTCTGAGTTTGATATTTTCTATTATCAAAACGGAGAAGAAAATAGAAATGTGCACAGACACACTTCTTGTGTCTTGACAGAAATGAATGTCAACTATACACCAAATGGTCAGTTCACAACATTTGATAATGGTATGCCAACTCAAATAAACGTAACATTATCCTTTAGAGAACTTTCTCTTCTCGATAAAGATAAAGTTAAGGATGGTCTATAATGTACTTCGAAGATTTTCCAAATTTTTTATATGACTTCGACATCAATGGCAAACGTAAAGCCATTTATGTTAAAGACATAACAAGAAACGTAAGATTTCGTAGAGATGTTTTAGCTAACATAGCTGTTTATGATGAGTATGATATTATTGATGGAGAGACTCCAGAAATAATAGCAGAAAAGATTTACGGCTCAGCAGAATATCACTGGGTCATTATGCTTGCAAATGAGAGATTCGATTACAGGGCAGATTTTCCTTTAGATTACCCAAGACTAACTGCTCACATCGAAGATAAGTATGGTGATCAGGCAGACGCAATTCATCACTATGAAGACGCCAATGGATATGTTGTTCACTCTACTGCTCCAGGCGCAGTTTCTGTTTCAAACAGACAGTATGAAGAATTTGAGAATGAAAAGAAAAGAAGAATAAAAATAATTTCTCCTGCTGTTTTAAATACAATCCTAAGCAATTATAAAGATCTGTTGTAATGAGTCCATCACAAGTTTTAAGATTCGCTGGCGATGTCAATATTGAGAAGGTTAATATTGTAGCATCTAGCGGATTTTATCAAGACATTGCTAATCAAGTTATTGGTATACAAATCTTTGAGGATTTGTTATCACCATTCATAACAGGAACTTTAGTTGTTAAAGATTCCTTAGATCTTATCAACTTATTTCCTTTTGTTGGCGAGGAGTTTTTAGAACTCAACATATCAACGCCAACGCTAAAGAGCAATAATATTAAAGGAAAGTTTTACATTTATAAAATGTCCGATAGACAACTTATCGGTGATAAGTCTATGGTATATCAGTTACATTTTACATCAGAAGAAGCACTTATTGATTTGAATAAGTCAATAAGCAGAACATTTTCTGGTAAAGTTTCAGATATCGCTAAAACATTAATATCCGATAGAACTAATGGAATCCAATCACCTAAGAAGTGTATTATTGAGCCAACATCTAACACAACAAAGTATACATCAAATTTCTGGTCACCAGTTAAAAATTTAATTTTCTTAACTGGTCAAGCTACGAACCAAGCAAAATCGCCAAGTTATGTTTATTTTGAAAACAGAGATGGGTATAACTTTGTATCTCTAGATAACTTATATCGTCAAAACGAGATCCAATCTTTTGTTTACGACAACTACGTTCGTGATGATAGGGCTATGGGTGGAAGCGTAAAGAACTTACAAGAAGATTATAGAAGAATAATCAAAATATCCATCCCAGTGGGTATTGACTACCTAGACAGAATACAATCTGGTGTTTATGCATCTAAACTGTATACACACGATATAACCAGTAAGACATTATCCAGTCACAACTTTAATATGTTGGATAATTTTAAACTTAGACATCATTTGAATGAGTACGCTACTGCTACGAAAAATGTAATATATCGTTACAATTCTTCTGTCAAACACCAACCAAAATACTATAACAATTTTAGTAATTATGGCGATGTTACTAACGCATCATTTATTCAAGAGCGTGCTTCTATACTGAAGCAGGCAGAGTCTACCAAATTAGAAATTACAGTTCCAGGAAGAATGGATTATACTGTGGGTAGAGTAGTATCGGTAAAACTCAACAAAGTTGAGCCAACATCTCACAGAGACACAAAAACTTTGGACAATATGTTCTCTGGAAGATATTTAATTTCTGCTATAAACCATTTTATCACTAGAGAAAAACATGAATCTACTTTAGAGTTAATCAAAGATTCATTAATTTTTAGTCTTGACGGAAAAACAAAATAATGAACATTTATACAGGCGTAGTTGAAAATAGAAACGATCCACTAAAACTTGGTAGATGCCAAGTGCGTGTTGTTGGGTTACACACTGATGATAAGAGTGTTTTACCTACTGAGGATCTTCCATGGGCATATCCAATGCAGCCAGTTACGTCAGCTGCAATTTCTGGTTTGGGTTCTGCACCAGTTGGTCCAGTTCCAGGAACTTGGGTTGTTATCGTATTCAGAGATGAAGATCAACAACAACCAATAATGATTGGTACTGTTGGTGGTATCCCACAAACAAAGTCTGGAGCCAGAGCATTAGACGATTCAAAAGACTCAATAATTCCTACTGAGGGTGGATATTTAACAGATGGCTCTGGTAATATTGTTCTTGATGGATCTGGAAACCCAATAAAGACAGGCACTGATGCAGCAAACAATTCTGCTCCATCTGAATCTCGTGAACCTGCGCCAGCAGCTGTTACGCCTGTAGTAACAAACGTAAACGACACTATACCAAAGACTCCACCACCAAAATCAGGTGCGTCAAATAAAGCCACTGATGGAATTAATGCTTTAATTGCTGCATGTGATAAAGTTGGTCTGACTACAAAGTATGCTAAGTGTGCGCTACTTGGTATCGCTGGTGGTGAATCAAAATGGGTTCCTCAAAAAGAATCTTATAACTACAACCCAACAAGATTAAAACAGATCTTTAGTTCTTCATCAGAAGATATTATTGATCGTTATTCATACGCTGTCAAGAAAGGTATGAGTCGTGAAGACTTTTTCTCTTTCTTCTATGGACCAACATTCCGTGGTAAAAATTTCTTAGGTAATAAAACAGACGCAGATGGTGGCAAATACTTCGGTCGTGGTTTTATACAATTGACTGGACGTGGTAACTACGAAAGATACCAGAGATTAGCAAAGCAGCAAGGGTTAAATTTAGACATTGTCAACAACCCAGATTCTCTTGATGACGATTTAGAAACATCAGCATTGATTGCTGCATTGTATATTAAAGATCGTGTTAAAGGATGGGAAACTAAGATGTATGAGCCTGGATTCTTTCAGGCTGCAAAAAATGCTGTAGGTGTAAATTCTCCAGATATTGCTTTGGCGAAGCAACAGTATTACGAATACTTTTTAGGTGGTGCAGAGGATCCTGTATCAACAAATAAAAATGCTACTGCTACAGAACCAAATTTATCAGAGAAACAAATTGCTGATGCTCCCCCAGAGAAGAAAGAAGCATACGCAGAAGATAGAACTGCAAATGCTTTATCTTTAGGTTTTACAGACCCATCTGGAAAGTATCCGTTACGTGACCATATGAATGAGTCGGACACCAACAGATTAGCACGTGGTGTCATAGATGGAACATGCTTTAATTTTAAAGATGCAATAAGAAAACAGAACATACCAACTGCAGGTGGTAAGAAGTGGTCTCAACCACTGTCTTCTTACAATACCATATACCCATTTAATAAGGTTATGGAAACTGAGTCTGGTCATATTATGGAGTTTGATGATTCTCCTGATGGTGAGCGCATTCATCTATATCACCGCAAGGGAACATTCTTTGAAATCGACCCAAATGGATCTGAAACAAGTTTTATTGTTGGAGATCAATACACAATCGTTCTTCGAAATAATAATGTTTACGTTGTTGGTTCTGCTAACCTGACTGTTGGTGGGAATATTAACATTCTTGTGCAGGGTGATGCTAAGATTGAGGTTGAAGGTCGCAGTAATATTGCACTAAAGGGTGATGCTGACTTAGGTGTAGCAGGAAACTTAGACATGACAGTTGGAAAAGATTTCCAACTAAAAGTTGATGGCGACTATAAAGTTCAAGCTAAAAATATTATTACCAAATCTTTAGAGACTCAAACATTTGACTCTGCTAAGAATTTTGGTATCTTCTCATCAGAAGACATTAACATTCTTTCTTCTGGAAACTTTAATGCTGATTATGCTGAAATGCAGTTTGCCAATGGGCGTGCTGATGTTCAGTCTCAGCAACCTATTGACTTAGTTGCACCAGAATTAATAAATGCTGTTGTTCCAGAGTTTGATAACCTACAGCCACCTGAAAGATCTTTTGAAGATATTGCTAAATTTGAAACTCCAGATGACTGGAATAGTGCTGAGGGTGTTCTAGAAAAGCAGAAACAATTTGACACTCCATCTTATAAGTCACCAGAAAATAAAACTGGTGAAGCGCAAGAGGCGATAGTTCCTGTACCAAATAAACTAAAAGGTAAAGATGTAGATACAACTGCAATCTATAACAGAACAGAATTCTCTCCATCTTATAGTTTATCTAAACACTTTAAACTGGCACAGTTGATAGAACCTTCTGTCATATTAAAAGATTTTACATATGATGGTAAAGTTTACACTGTTCAAGATTTGGTTGCCAACTTAGCTCATTTAGCTGAGAACGTATGTGAACCTCTATATGAATTGCTTGGACCAACTAGCGGAAAATACGCACCACAATCTTCTAAAGGAATATGGTGTATTAATTCTGGACTTAGAAATGGATCTGGCAAATCTCAACATGATAGAGGTCAGGCGATCGATTTTAGATACAATCCAAAACGATCTTTTGACGAGATGTGGAAACTTGCTATACAAGTTGAAAAGATTATCCCTTATGATCAGCTAATTTTAGAATACAGAAAACCAGGAGCCAACTGGAATCCAGGACCAGGATGGATGCAGTGGATCCACGTATCTTATAGCAAAGAAGGTAACAGAAAATCAAACTTTACTATGGTTGATGACAAACCAGTAGATGACAAAGGGCACGTTAAACTTGCGTCAGGACTATTCTTGTTTGGTAGTGCATAATGGCAGTAGTTTGGACTCCATCTGAGACAGATTTGGGAACTGTTCTAGAAAATGTTCAGTTTTCTCACACCATAACGGCATACGATAGCGAAACTTCAGAAGAATATGTTGTTGTAATTACTGCTTTAGAAAGTAACCCACCTACGATATCAGTATCTGAAAATACTATATCTGGATATTATACTGATGCATTCAATAATGCCATAACATATTTAAACACAGATAAGAATTTTAAAACTGTAGACAAATTTAATAAAATCGTTAGCGCATATGAGATGATAAAATACCAAGCAGATACTAGAAGAACTATTGTTTATAGTTATAGAGCAGATGCTTTGGGTAGTGGCGAGTCTTTAGTATATACAAAAACTGTGCAGAACGATTGGACAAATGGTAAGAACTCTCTTCAATCAATAGTCGAGGAATTAAATGCCAGCAGTTACTAGACTTGGAGATCTTTCCACTGGACATGCTTGTTATCCTCCAACAAATTTGGTGCAGACAGCTGCCACTAAAAGTTATGTTAATGGCATACTGGTCGCCCTAACGGATCCAGAAAGCCAATTCGTCACACATGTTTGTGGAACTTCGGTTCACCCACAACCTTCTAGAAATATTAGTAGTGGGGCTGTAAAAAGTTTTATAGAGGGACGACCAGTTGCAAGAATAGGCGATAATATTGCTTGCGGAGACGCAATTGCACAAGGTTCTCCAAATACTTTCATAGAATAAGACTAAATAATAAGATGGCACGAAATACAAGACTCTTCTCGGATCTAGACCTAAATTTCACTGCGCACCCAGTGACAGGGGATATAACACTCAGATATGACGAGAACGCAGTAAAAACAAGCCTAAAGAACTTAATCCTAACATCAAACTATGAGAGACCATTTCATAGCGAAATAGGAACCCCAATTAAAAGGTTGTTATTCGAAAACGCAACGCCAATGTTAGCCGTTACGTTAAAGAGAGCCATTATAGATGTGGTCAACAACTTTGAGCCAAGAGTAGAATTAACAGATGTTGAAGTCAGAGTTAGCGAGGAATCTAACTCTGTTTATGTTACGATCTACTTCAAAATAGTTAACACAGAAAGACCTTTAAGTCTTAACCTAGTATTAGAGAGAACTCGATAATGGCCAACAAGAAAATAAATGTTGCAGAACTGGATTTTGATGCTATCAAATCCAATATTAAAGAATATTTAAAGGGTCAAACGCAATTCCAGGATTACGATTTTGAAGGTTCTGGTATGTCGGTGCTTCTAGATGTTCTTGCTTATAATACTCACTACAACTCATTGTATAATAACTTAACAATCAATGAGATGTTCTTAGATTCTGCCAGCAAGAGAAACAGCGTTGTTTCTTTATCTAAAATGCTTGGTTATATCCCACGTTCATGCATCTGCGCAAAAACTACAGTAAGGGTTACTGTCAACAATGGTCTTCTTGGTCCAAGTGCTTTAACTCTTCCAGCATTAAGCCCATTTTCTACAACTGTTGATGGTGTTAACTATACGTTTTATAATACATCACCATATACAATAACAGGTTCTGGAACTTCATATACATTTGACAATGTAGAAGTTATTGAGGGAACACCACTCTCATTTCAGTATGAGTATAATGAAGCAAACGCATATGTTATCCCAAACCCAAATGTTGATCTGACTACTTTAAAAGTTAGAGTGCAAGAAAATGCATCTTCAACAGAATATGAAACATTTACAAATGCAGCTTCTATAACAGATGCAGATTCTACAACAAAAGTTTATTTCGTTAAAGAAATTGACGATGGTTTGTACCAGATTTACTTTGGTGATGGAACACTAGGTAAAAAGTTAGTCGCGGGTAATGTTATCCACGTAGACTATTTCTCATCATCATTAGACGCTCCAAATGGCGCACGAGTGTTTACATATGATGGCGATACATTATTAACAGGATCTACTGTTGTTGTTACTGCTAACGCACCAGCTTCTGGCGGATCTTCTGCAGAAGATATTGAAAGTATTAGATTTAATGCACCAAGAACTTATGCAGCACAAAACAGAGCAGTTACTACTGATGACTACAAAGCAATCATTTATGAAAATTTTCCAAACGCTCAAACTGTTTCTGTTTGGGGTGGTGAAGATAACAATCCACCAGTATATGGAAAGATTTTTGTTTGCATTAAGCCAAAAAATGCTTCTAAATTAACTCAGTTAGAAAAATCAACTTTACTTTCTACTGTATTACCACAAAAGAATATCGTTTCTGTTATCCCAGAAATTGTAGATCCAGAATTTATTAACATATCATTAAATGTTACTATTTACTACGATGAAAGGGAAACAACAAAAACTGGCGCAGAACTCGAAAGTTTAGTCACACAGACTGTCTTTGATTATGATGACACTTATTTGCAAAAGTTTGATGGTGTGTTCAGATTCTCTAAGTTATCTCGCATGATTGATGAGACAGATCCATCGATCGTTAGCAATACAATGACAGTTCTTCTGAGAAGAAAACTTATAGTTCGTTACAACGTATCTGCTCAATACTTAATTAACATCATTAACCCAATTTTCTATTCTGAGGTTGCTGGTGGAGCAATATCAACTACTGGATTCTATATTGCTGGCAGTGACGATGTGCATTATATTGATGACTATAAAGATGACCTTCGTTTGTTTAAATACGGAACTAACGCAGAAAAGATTGTAGTAAACCCACAAATTGGTAAGATCTATCATAACACTGGCGTTCTTGATATTAGAAACTTACACATAACTGCATTAGCTGATATTGATTTTGAGATAACTGTTAAACCAAAGTCGAATGATGTTGTTTCTGCTCTCACACAGATTGCTCAGATCGCAAGAGACCATCTCTATGTTTCTTCTATTAAAGATAGAACTGCTTCTGGAGATTTACGTGGTGGATACAACTACACATTTACGCCATCATCAGCAGTAACCGCTAACGCTAATGACATCGCTGGGACACTAAACGTATAAAACCATGGCTATTACTAGACCAAAAATATCTTCTTTAGTACCTAGTCAACTCCCAGAGTTTGTCAGAGAAGATCATCAGACGTTTGTCGCTTTTTTACAAGCGTACTATGATTATCTGGAAGAACAGTCACCAGATTTAAAGACCCTTAGAGATCTTGACACAACTTTAGATTCTTTCGTAAAACATTTTAAAAATGAACTTGGTATTAATTTACCAGACGCAGTTTTCGCGAACCCAAGATTTCTACTCCAGCACATAAAAGACCACTATCTTTCTAAAGGTTCTGAGTCTTCTTACAAACTGCTGTTCAGATTACTGTTTAATAAAAATATTTCTATTGATTATCCATCAAAACAGATGCTTCGTGCTTCTGATGGTAAGTGGAATCAAGACGTATCAATTATTGCTAGAGTTACTTCTGGTCACCCAGACGACATCGTCGGTAAACTTATTGACGTTGTTACACCAAACAAAATTATTCGCGTTCAAGTTGATCGCCGTCAATATATCGAAGTTGAGGTTGAGCGTGTAGTAGAAATCTCTCCAGATGTATATGAGTTTTATATCGATAGAAGATTTTTCGGTGACATCGCCGTTGGTGATAGACTCCGATATAAATTTGATTCTGTTTATTTTACCGCAGATATTCTTGCAACTACTTCTGGACTAAAAATATTAGAACCAGGAACTGGTTTCAGAGTAGGACAGTTATACCAAATTAGAAACGGACAAGGTGCTGGTTCTATCATGAAGATTACTAGAACATCTTCAGTTGGTGGAATAATCTCTGCAGAATTTATTAAATTTGGTATCAATTATAGTACAGATTTTACATCGACCATATATGCAGATCAGGGAGATACTGCAGGGACTACTGGTGGAACGACTTTAAGTGTTATTGGAGATCAAATATCAATAACAGAAACCACTGATGGATTTTCTGAATCTGGTTCTATCAACATATCAGATTACTCTTTTGATGCGATTGACGGAACTTACGCTGGACAGATATTGAGAGAATTTGGAGATACAGTTGGTGCTGTTCAAAGTGCATTTACACCAGCAGTTATTAAAGTAACACTTGGTTCTCTAGCAAAATATCCAGGATACTACATTAATAATGATGGCTTCTTGGACGACGCAATTTATATTCAAGATAGTAGATACTATCAAGCATATTCTTATGTTATCAAGATTGATGAGCGTCTTGATTCATATAAAACTTTTGTCAAGACTTTACTACACCCAGCTGGTATGGCTGTGTTTGGTGAATATGAAATTAAAAACGAGTTTGACATAGCTCTAGAATTAGAGTCTATGATTAAAAATATGGCACTTAGTGCTACAGATCAAGTTCTAATGGAATTTGATTCTATAACGTCAATAAACATGGTAAAGAGTGTTACAGATAATACAACTTATCCAGATACTCATATCTTTGGCATGGATAAATATATTGACAACACAGGATTAGGAGACGATCTGGCGACCCCAACTGACGTTGGATTTATATTATTAAATCCATATGGTGAGGCTGGCTGGTTTGCTGAAGATTACGTTGGTGTCCCAATCGACTTTAACACTTAGGAGATAAGTAAATGAATGTAAACGAACAATTAAAAATGAAGGGTGAACTAACAATCGTTCATCGTTCAGAAGATGGATCAATTAAAAACGCTCTCCATGTTCCAAACTTAGTAGTAACTGTTGGTAAAAATTACATTGCATCCCGTATCGTCGGTACAGCATCAAACGTAATGTCTCACATGGCTATTGGTACTGGAACTGCAACACCTGTTGCTGGAGACCAAGTTCTTGGAACTGAAGCTGGTCGTGTGACTTTGGCTTCTTTCTCTTCTTCAGGTAACCAAGTTACTGCTACAGCGACTTTCCCAGCTGGTACTGGTACTGGCGCAATTACTGAAGCTGGCATTTTTAATGCTGTTTCTGCTGGCACACTACTTTGCCGCACCACATTTCCAGTTGTTAATAAAGCAGCTGGCGACAGCATTGCTATCACTTGGGTTATCACTGTCAGCTAAAAAGAGCTATAAATGGCGAATTCATCACTACTAAAATCTGCGTTACATAATTCTATCGCAGAAGGTCTTTATAACGAGATTCAGAATAGAACTGCTCGTTACTATTATTTCCTAGGAAAAACTCTTTCTTGGGAAGATGAACTAGACCCACCATTCCCATACGATTCTTTTGATTACGAATTAAAAACACGTAATGAAATTATCACAATGAAAGAAATCAAGTCAACTGACGTTGCTTTCGTTGTTGAAAGAAGAAACTGGGAATCTGGAACAATCTATGATATGTATGATGACAAGTATAGTGATGTTTTAGACGGAATCAATTTAATATCTGGTGGATATGGTTATGCAGATCCACCAACTGTAACAATTACTGGAGGTGGTGGTGCTGGAGCAACTGCAGTTGCAACTATCGCTAATGGTGTTGTTATTGATATCACATTAACTAATGCTGGTAGGGGATACACTACACTTCCAACAGTAGAAATTACTGGTGGTGGAGGTGAAGGTGCAGAAGCAATAGCTGTATTACCAAAAGCATATTCTGGCAGTCAACGAATGGAAGATACAAACTTTTATGTCTTGACTGATGAGTTTAACGTATACAAATGTTTAGACAACAATAATAATGCAGAGTCTACATACAAACCAGTTGGTACAACTGTAGACCCTGTTGTCATGCCAGATGGATATATGTGGAAATACATGTATAGTATTCCAATTGCACTACGTAATAAGTTTTTTACTGACAGTTACATGCCTGTCGTTACTGCTTTACGTGGACAGTTTTATTCTAATGGCGCAATATCAAATGTTTCTATAGCCTCGGGTGGGACAGGATATACATTTGCTACAATATCAGTTAACGGCGATGGATCTAGATCTACAGATCAGTTGTTTATAACTGGTTCAAATATTTCTACTGGTGGTAGCGATTATACTTCAGGAGCGACAGTTAGTATTGAAGCTCCATTTTCATCTGTTCCATGGCAAAATGGAACATCTTTAATCTTAGGGCAACGAGTTTCATATAACAATAACATTTATCAATGTACTGGTCCAGGAACTTTAGCATCTCCTGCGCCTACCCACAGATCTGGTATTGTTGCTAATGGAACAGCTGCGCTTCTGTATGTTGGCACTACTGCAACTGCTACAGCAACAGTAGTTGGTGGAGAAGTTACTTCTATTGATCTAATTGGTGGTGTTCGAGAAGTTAGTTTATCGACTGGTGGTTCTGGTTACATTAACGCTCCTGTGGTGTCATTTATAGGTGGAGGTGGCACTGGTGCATCTGGTGTTGCCGTTCTTAGTGGAAATTCTGTGCAAAGAATTGTTATGTACGATATGGGCGAAGGATACACTGCAGAACCAGACGTAATTATTGGAACTCCATGGGAAGCCAATACTTCTTATAACTTACAAGATCAAATTTTTGTATCCAACAGATTATACACAGTAACTGTTGCAGGTACAACAAGCACTGTAGCCCCAACACATACGAGCGGTTCTGTCACTGATGGAACAGCAGAATTAACTTACGCAGGTGTTAGTGCTGCTGGCGTAAGCATTCTTAGATATGGTTATGGATATGGATTTTTACCATCAGTTACTATTGAACCAGTATCAGCTGGATCTGGCGCAACTGGATATCTCTCTTCTGTTAAATCTGAAGCAAAACTAATTCCAATTATTGATTCTGGACAGATTGTTGGAGTTCAGATTGACGATCCAGGCGTAGGTTATACATATGCAAACTTAACTGTAAACGGCGATGGTTCTGAAGCAGTTATATCTGCAGACTTGTCTCCTGGTGATGTTAGTTCTCTACAAGCCAACACAGAATTACTGACATTAGATGGAAGAATAATGTCATGTAAAGTTGTTTCTGGTGGATTTGGATACGCTTCTGTAACCATTACTATTGAAGGTGATGGAGAAGGTGCGACTGCAGAGGCTATCCTAAGCAGAGGTGCTATTACTAAAATTAGAATGACAAACTATGGAACTGGATATCGTTGGGCTAGGGTAACTATTACTGGTAATGGATATGGTGCCAAGGCAAGAGCCATTATTACTCCATATGGTGGCCATGGTAAAAATTCTATTAATGGATTATATTCTAGAACATTAATGTTCTACACAAACGTTTCAAAAGACAAGAATCAAGGATTTGATGTAAATAATGACTTCCGTCAGATTGGAATTATTAAATCTCCAAGACAGTATGGAAATACTTACACACTAGAGAATTCTTTGGCTTCTGCATGTTTCGTAGTTACTGGGGCTATTAATATCAATAACTTTGAACAAGATATGATTATAAGAAACTCTTCTTCTGGATATCGATACAGAATTATTAACCTAAATACTACATCTGCTCTAATTCAAGCATTAGATAACGTGCCACCAACAATCGGAACTATTTTAGCTAACGACTCAGCGCAAACATTTAGCGTTACTGGTGTAACTAACCCTACAGTTGATAAATATTCTGGAGATATCTTGTTTATCGATAATAAACAAGCATTTACTCCAACAGCAGACCAAACCGTAACTTTAAGAACTGTTATCAAATTTTAACGGATAGAAAAGATGATCGACTTCAATACCGAACCATATAATGACGATTTTGACGAAAACAAAAAATTCTATAGAATTTTATTTCGTCCAAGTTTTGCTGTCCAAGCCAGAGAGTTAACTCAACTCCAATCAATCCTCCAGAAACAAATTTCTAGACATGGCGATGCTATTTTCAAGCAAGGTGCCATGGTCATACCTGGACAAATTTCTTTAGATCTTAAAGCCAATTATGTTAAACTGCAACCACTTTACAATGGTGTGGCAGTTGAAACATTTATTAATGAATTGGAAGGTCTTGAGGTATACGGAGAAAATAATAATCTCCGCGCACAAATTATTAAAGTACAGAGTCAAGAATCTACAGAGCCATCAACAATCTATGTTCGTTATCTAAACTCTGGTGATACTAATGATGTTAAGGTTTTTGAAAATGGCGAAGTAATCACTACATCAGATGATGTTTACTCATTCCAGGCTGTTGCTGCAGACGCTACTGGTCTTGGATCAATCGTTACTATTCAGCAGGGTGTTTATTACGTAAATGGACACTTTGTTTTAGTAGAGTCTCAATCTTTAATTTTAGACAAATATAGCAATACTCCATCTTATCGTGTTGGTTTGCACGTTAATGAGCAGATTGTTACTCCAGAAGATGATGAGACTCTATTGGATAATGCACAGAACAGCTACAACTTTGCTGCTCCAGGTGCCCATCGCTATTATATTGATTTGGTTCTATCAAAACTTCCTCTAGATTCAATAACCGACAGCGATTTCGTTGAGTTGCTTAGAACTGATGAAGGTATTAATAAAAAACTAGTAGACAGAACAGAATATTCAATTTTAGAGCAGACACTTGCACGTAGAACTTTTGATGAGTCTGGTGATTATACCGTAAGAGATTTCCAACTAGATATCCGTGAGCATAGAACTAATGACAGAGGGCAGTGGACTCAAAATACAGATTTCCTAATTGGCGACATTGTTGTCAATGGTGGTAATACATACGTTGCAAAAAATAGCGGAACTTCTGTTACTACAGCCCCAACACATACTTCTGGTACTGCATATGATGGTCCAGGATCTACTGGTATCCAGTGGGAGTTTACAACAAATCCATCTTACAACAGAGGTGTTTATAAATCTGGCGATGCATCTAAACTTGCTATCGGTTTAGAGCCAGGTAAGGCGTATGTTCGTGGATATGAAATTCAAAAAATTGCTACAGAATATGTAGCAATTGATAAAGCAAGAGAATCCGTACAGGCAGATAATGCTATCATATTCTCAGAAGTTGGTAATTATGTTTATGTTACAAACTTAACAAGATTGCCACTATTCAATGTTAACGATAAAGTTAACCTTATGGATAGAATAACAACTACCAGAGGAACTCCAGCTGGTTCAGTTATCGGAACAGCACGCATTCGTTCTGTTGAGTGGTATAATGGAACTATCGGAGATACAACTGCTGTTTATAAGTTAAGTTTATTTGATGTTTCATTAAATTCAGGAAAAACTTTTGATAGACATGTTAAACAACTGGCAAATGTTTCTATCGGATTTACTGCAGACATTCAACCAATTACAACACAATTAATCGGTTCAATCTCAATATCTTCTACAACTGTTACTGGTGTTGGAACATCTTTCCAGACAGATTTAATAGCTGGAGATTATATTGAAGCATCTGGAGTACTACATAGAGTTGTTTCTATCACATCTCAAAATGAACTTGAGATCGCAACTGCTTCTACTGGAACTGGTTTAGCTTATTCTTTAGTTAAAACTAAAGTTAATGATACAAACAATAGCAAATTGATATTCCCACTTTCTTATCCAGTAGTTAAATCTGTTAGAAGTGCACTAGGTACTAATGACACTACATATAGTGGTTATGGTTTATTCACTGCCACTGTTTCTAGCGGAACATTAACTATTACTACAACTTCTGGAACATTTGCTTCTGGATCTGTAAATGGTAACTTTGTTGTCACCTTAAACTCAAATGGTGATATTCTTCCAATTACTGGTAGCGTTGTAGTTACTGGTGGTACTGCTACAATTCCTGTTGGAACTTCTTATAATGGTTCTGCTTGTACTATTTTAGCAGCTGTCAATAAGACTGGGTCAGGAAGCACAGAAAAATCTAAGTCTCACATTACTGGCGCAACAGTTACGTATACAACAGCAGCTACTGCCACGGCAACGTCTTTATCACTGGGTAAAGCAGACTGCTGGAAGATAACTTCTGTTATGATGGACTCTGGAACATTTGCATCTCCATCTGGAAATTATACTATTGATATTACCGATAGATACGACTTTGACAATGGTCAAAGAGACACCCATTATGACATCGGTAGAATTAACCTAAAAGAAACATATGCGCCACCAAGCGCACCAGTAAGAATCACTTTTGAATACTTCACCCATTCAACTGGCGACTATTGCACAGTAAACTCATATCCTGCTACAATCTCTTATGAGAGCATCCCATCAGGACTAAGAGATGCAATAGATTTCAGACCAAGAATCGATGATAATGGAACTACATTTACAAACGTAACGATGATTCCAAAGTCTGGTTCCAATATTGTTGCAGACTTTACTTACTACTTACCAAGAAAAGAAAAAATTGCGTTAGATATTAATGGCAATTTCTTTAATATTTCTGGCACTTCTTCTTTATCTCCAGGAGAGCCAGCAGACCCATCAACAGGTATGGTTCTGTATAAACTAGATCTTGGTGCGTACACATTTAGCAGAAATGATGTAATTGCTACTAAAGTAGACAATAAGCGTTATACAATGCGTGATATTGGTAAGTTAGAAAAGCGTATTGATAACTTAGAATACTATACTTCTTTATCTTTATTAGAGCAACAAACTGAATCTTTAACCATTCAAGACGATCTTGGTTTAAATCGTCTGAAGAATGGCTTTATTGTTGATAGTTTCTCTGGTCATGGCGTTGGTGGTGTTACATCTCCAGATTATATCTGTTCTGTTGATATGGAAAAGAATGAATTACGTCCATTCTTTACAATGAGCAACGTCAATTTAATCGAGAAAAATTCTAACGACACACAAAGAGCAGCTGCACACTATCAGCAGCACGGCGACATTATTACATTGCCTATTTTAGAAGACGTCGTCTTAGTTAAACAAGATTTTGCTTCTCGTTTAGAAAATATCAACCCATTTGCAGTATTTACTTTCTTAGGTAATGTGCAAATGAACCCACAGACTGACGACTGGTTCGAGACAGAGCGTCGCCCAGATATCGTCAATAATGTTGAGGGTAATTTTACAACTATCGCCACATTAGCTGAAAAAGCTGGCGTTTTAGGCACAATCTGGAATTCTTGGGAAACCCAGTGGAGAGGAACTCCAACTTCTGCTGGCGTTCGCCGTTTTACTGCTGGTGGAAACTGGGCGTTTGAGGCAGCCGTTGCTTCAGGTGCTACTGCTATTAGTGCAGCAGAAATAAACAGAATCGCTGGCACTGCTGGTGGTGGCGGACCAGCAAGAACTATTACAGCTGAAGTTCTTGCTACCCAAGTTGCACAAACAAGAACTGGCGTCAAATCTAATATCATAGCAAATATTGACAGACAAATTATTGATGATAGAGTTGTATCAACTGCTGTTATTCCATACATCAGATCTAGAAATGTTTTAGTACAAGTTCGTGGACTGAAGCCACAAACTACATTCTATCCATTCTTTGACGATGTTGATATATCAGACTATGTAACTCCAGCATCAAAGATTACATACGTTATTAGTAGCGGAGAATTTGACTCCGAAACAAACGTAGGTGGCATCTCAACAGAAACTGCAAGAAGAATTGATGGCGATACTCAAGTCTGCTTAAATCGTGGCGATTATATTGAGGGTGTTACTTCTGGCGCAACTGCGGTTGTAGTTGGAAAAGAAATTGATTCTGATACAGGCGCAACATCATTATTCGTAGTTAACATTAAAGGCACTTTCCAAGCTGGTGAGCAAATCACTGGTTCTGTTTCTAATGCCGTTGGTGTTGTTCAGTCTGTTGTACTCAAGGCAGAAGGTTCATCATTAATAACAAATAAAAACGGAGATCTCAACCTTCTCTATAATATCCCAAATAACGAATCTGTAAGATTCCGCACAGGATCAAGAGAATTTAAACTTGTCGATACTCAAGAAGCCAATGGACAATTTACTTCTCGTGGTAGAACGACATATCGTGCAGAAGGTATTGTTGAAACACGTCAGTCTATCGTTAATGCAGTTAGAAACGCAGAACTCGTGCAAGAGATTGTTCAAGACTCAAGAACAATTGTTGAAAATTCTGCACGTGTTATTTCTGACACTGGTTGGTACGATCCACTGGCACAGACATTCTTAGTAGATAACAAGGGTGGTGCTTTCTTAACTCAAGTAGACATCTTCTTTGCAACTAAAGATCAAAACATTCCTGTGACTTTAGAAATCCGAGAAGTTGTTAACGGATATCCAGGCAAGCGTGTTCTTCCATTCTCCAGAGTTACTCTGAACCCACAGCAAGTCAATCTATCAACTACAACTGTAGATCTTGATGGTGCTTTGTATCCTTCCTTTGACACACCAACAGCGTTTAGATTTAAATCGCCAGTTTATGTTCAAGACGGATCAGAGTATTGTATCGTTCTAATGTCAGATTCAAATAACTACAAGTGCTGGATCTCTCAACTCGGCGATACAGTTCCAGGAACTTCTAGAACTATCTCTGAGCAGCCATATCTTGGATCTCTGTTCAAATCTCAGAACGCATCTACTTGGACAACTGACCAGACACAAGATCTGAAGTTTACTCTACATCGTGCGAAGTTTGATACTTCTGCTATCGGAACAGTACAGTTCGTAAACGACGTTCTACCATATACAGCTCTAGAAAACGATCCATTCCAAATGGCAGCAGGATCTACAACAGTTAGAGTATGGCAGAGAAATCATGGTCTGACTGTTGGATCTAAAGTTAATATTGAAGGTGTTAGCGGAACTATTAACGGAATCCCAGATACAGAACTAAATGGAACATGGTTCGTAGATAATATCGACCTAGATTCATATACCATCACAACTACAACAGCTGCAACTTCTTCTGGCTATTTTGGTGGATCAACTGTTCGTGCAACTGGACAAGTTCAATACGACGCAATCTATCCAATTGCACAAGTTCAAAATTTCTCAGAAACAACTGTAAACTATCAGCTGAATACAACTTCTGGTAAGTCTGTTGATGGTGGAGAGACTCCATATGTTCAAGAAGTTGGATTCTCAGACTGTATGGCAAATGAGAACAACTATTTCTACAGTCCACGTTTGGTTGCTTCTGAGGTTAACGAAAATATCTCATTAAGTGGAAATAAATCTGTTACATTTGCTGTAAATCTAGCATCTACAAACAGTTCGCTCTCGCCAGTGCTAGATACTCAGCGTATGTCTCTAGTTGCGATTTCTAACAGAATCAATGCTCCAACCCACTCCAATACTAATGTAACTGAAGTGGATCAAACAACTTTATTTACTGGTGCTACAGGGGCGTTTTCTTTCTCTGGCTCTACTATAACATCTACTAATTCTTCAGTTAGAGAGTTGTTACAGACAATTATCGTTGGACAGTATGTTAAGGTTTCTGGAGCTACAACTCCTGGAAATAATGGCTCTTTCTTAGTAACAGAAAATTCTGATGATGGTTCTACTGGAACATTAACTCTAGAAGCATCCTTTACTAGCGTGTCTATCGTGACTGGGAAAC
>OGWI01000003.1_pt1 | contig 28901 bp, 43 predicted proteins | sample 1576021 | NCBI WGS metagenome assembly OGWI01 (sample SAMN07581557, study PRJEB24739) | freshwater metagenome | place: Singapore | collected 2015-04
GTTTCCCAGTCACGATATTAAAAAGAGATGCCGATGAAATTAGACCTAACTAAAATAGTACAGGCACGTCTATCTGATAAGCAATACTTTCAAGAAGATAGCCCTAAGACTCAAATATACCTACACCATACAGCAGGTGGGGGTGATGCAGTGGCAGTATCACGCTTCTGGAATAGCAACGAGACCAGGATAGCTACTGCCTTTGTCATAGGTAACAGGGGCACAATAGTACAATGCTTCAGCTCTAGGCACTGGGCATGGCACCTAGGTGTAGATCACCAAGATTTTCCTCATGGAGTGCCATACAAGAACCTCAACAAGCTCAGTGTAGGCATTGAGATATGTAACTATGGACCATTGAAGCATAAGGATGGCAAGTACTACAACTATGTCAAGGGTGTGATGGACCCTTCACAGGTAACTGTACTAGATAAGCCATACAAAGGTCATGTACTATGGCAGAAGTACACAGATGAGCAGATAGAAAGCACTCGCCAGCTCTTGGTGTACCTATGTGATACCTACAATATACCCAAGGCATACCGGTCAGAGATATTTGCCATTGATAAAGAGGCTTTCAAAGGTACTCCTGGCATCTATACCCACAATTCAGTGAGAAGAGATAAGAGTGATATCTACCCATGCCCCCGAATGATAGCAATGTTAAAAACACTATGAAAGCTATAGTCTTAATTACAGCCCTTCTGCTGCTGTTTGCCTGCTCAAGTGAACGCAAAGCACAGTACCACTACAAAAAAGCTCTTAAACATGGCCTAAAGATAGTACAGGATAGTGATACCATCCGCATTAATACCATTGATAGCATACCTGTAATAGTCAATGATACTATCGTATGGCAGAAGTACATCACTACCAAGGATACTATCATACAATATAGGACCGTAGAGATACCTAAGACCAGGTGGCAAACTAAGATAGAATACAAGTACAAAACTAAGATAGAAAAAATCAAGGGTAATACAATCTATAAGACTGCTAAGGCTCAAGTCAAGTACCGCACCAGGTGGTGGCCCTTCTGGATAGGTTTAGCCATACCCTTACTGCTAAGGCTTGCCTACAATGCTTTACTAAGCAAGCTGAACAGATGAAAAAGAGGCTGTTCTATGACATAGAGACCTCTTTCAATGTAGGAGTGTTCTGGAGAACAGGCTACAACATCACAATAAACCCACAAGATATTATTCACGAACGTGCTATCATCTGTATATGCTACAAATGGGAGGGTGAAGATACCATTCACAGCCTAACCTGGTCAAAGAGCCAAAGTGATAAGGCTATGATACGTGAGTTTATCAAGATCATGAACCAAGCAGATGAGATAGTGGCTCACAATGGTGATAGATTTGACCTTAAATGGATACGCACAAGGGCTCTACTGCATGATATTGATGTTATGCCTGCACCCAAGACCATAGACACGCTTAAATGGGCTAAAAAGTACTTCAATTTCAACTCAAATAAACTAGACTACATAGCTCAACTGCTCAAGGTAGGTGCCAAGATGGATACCGGTGGCCTTGAGTTATGGAAGGATATCGTATTTAGAAAGGATCAAGCCGCCCTGGATAAGATGGTAGAGTACTGCAAGATGGATGTACAGGTCCTTGAGGGTGTATTCAACAAGCTTAACAGCTACACTCTACCACAGCACAACTATGCAGTACAGCATGGTGGTGAAAAGTTTGAGTGCCCTGAGTGTGGTAGTACTACCTTCCAGTACAACCGTAAGACCGTTACCAGTGCAGGCACAGTACACCATTGGCTAAAGTGCAGAGACTGTGGCAAGCACCATAAAATCAATCAACTTACTTTCTCCAAGTACCAGAAATACATCTACCGCAAGAGTAAGCCCTTCCCAGCCTAAAGGCTTAATTTTCAAAGTATTTTTCACGTCTAAAGGCTTAATCCTTATTTAGAACCATTCTAAATTTCACTAATAAGTAAAAAATTAGTTAGTAATTATTTGCAGATATGAAACTTTTTATATCTTTGTAAGGTATTAACCAATAAAAATTACAAAATGACAAAAGAAGAAATCTTAGAAACCGTCCTAAACTACTACCAAGAGCTTAATGCTGATTATGAGGAGAACCGTGATGCCTTTGGCTTGAGTGATCCAGACACCCAGAGAAGCTACACCAAGCTATATGCTGTAGAACAGTTACTTAACCGCTTAAATTTACCTACCAATGACTAAAAAACAATTACTTGACATTTTTTTGGGTGGTCTAGTAGTGGCCGCTACACCTTTTATCTTATATAAACTTTTAATACTTATCATGTTATGAACGAGCACGTAGAACTTAGTGATTATTTTTGTCAATTCTCCTTCTCAAGGAGTGAGACCATGGATATCTGGGGTAATTGTATGTATACCTTGGTAGATGATCTAGATGATAACTTCTTTGTGGAGGTAGATAATATAGAAGCCTTCTATGATGCAGGTGAAACTGAGCTACCAGTGAAGCTCACTGAGTATGAGATAGACCTGCTATGTGAGTGGATCTATGAAGAAGCTAACCAGCGCAATATGTGGGAGGACTTTAGAGATGTAGATCGTGAATGGATGGATAAAGATGATGCAGAATATATATGAATATGCCAGATGGTGGCGGGAGCAATCATTTGCAGGAGACAAAGGGGGCTCCTTTAACATCCCCCTATATTTAGAATACCTTAAATGCAAAGCAAAATGTATAGACTCGAATACTACATACACGATAAGCTCATCAATCAATGGGGCTTCAAGTCCTTTGCCTTGTGCAAATGGAAAAAAAGAGAACTGCAACGATCAGGAGACTGCCTGATGGGGCACTTTAAGATAGTAAGACTATGACTAAAGAACAACTAATTAAAGTGCTGTATCCTAACGTACCAAGCAGGGCACTATGTGACTACCTGGGTATTAATACCTCACAGCTTTACAATAGAGTATACAAGCTTGGTATCAAAAAGAACCCACGTATACGATACATGGATAACGTGAGAAATGGTACAGCTAACAGAGCTAAGACTCAGTTCAAGAAAGGCAATCAGCCCCACAACAAAGGTAGTAAGATGCCACCTCAAGTATATGATAAGGCAGCACCTACCATGTTTAAGCCAGGGCATAAGCCATTTAACACTAGGGAGCCTCATGCTACTAGCATCCGGATTGATACATCTGGTAAACCATACAGCTACACTAAGATAAAGGATGGCCTATGGAAGCTCACTCATAGGGTGATGTGGGAGCAAGTACATGGTGAGATACCCAAGGGTTATGTGGTAAGGTTTAAGGATGGCAATACGATGAACCTAAAGATAGATAACCTGGAATGCATACCTATGAGAAAGAACATGACTAAAAACACCATACAACGCTATCCTATGGAGTTACAGCAGGTCATGAAATTAAGGAGTAAACTAAACAAAACAATAAACAATGGCAAGAAACCAAATGAACGATCTTAGAGATCACCTCTTTGCAGCTCTAGAGAGATTAAATGATGATGAGCTAAGCCCTGAGCAACTATCTGCTGAAGTAGAGAAAGCACAGGCAATAAGTAACCTATCCAATGCAGTGATAGGTAGTGCTAAGGCCGAGATAGACTTCATGAAAGCTACAGGCATGATAGGTACTACCAGCAACCTGTTCAAAGGTGTTAATGATCCTAAAAAAATAGAGTAATGAAATACGTAAAATACTACAGAATGTGGCTTGAAGATACAGTAGAGCCACAAGGTGGCACATGGTGCTACATGGGAATGGATGAGAAAGGCTTTTTATGGCAGCTTAACTTTCAATATAAAGATACTGAGCAGGCAGACACCTTAGAACAATACCTCCGGTGGGGCTACAAAATTGAAGAGCTATGACAAAAGAAGATATGTACGAATGGCATGCCATCCAGAACATGGACCTTATGCGGCTTGTTGACAAGTACGACCTCAAGAAGAGAACAAGAGCAAGAAGCTACTGCTACAAGCGTTTTTTTATAGCTCAGTACATGGTCCGCAAAAGGCACCTTACTGTATTCGTAGCAGGCCACCTGTTAGGTGTTGACCACAGCACTATATCCTATGCCATGAAGATGCATGATACCTGGTGGGAGAAAGATGCTGTATACATGAATGCTATCTACCCACTACCAGAACTCATAAGTGGTGATCATGTGCCTCAAACTTACAGTGTAGACTATGAGGAGGTGGATATAGAGGAGTGTGTAGTCAATATACGTGGTAACTTTCCTCCAAAGTTATTAACTAAGTTTGATAAGCCTATGACAGGACCAGAATTAAGTACTATATTTGCTATGTCGTAATTTCATATTAGGTTAATACGGGGGTCAACGGACCCCTTTTTTGTGCCCTTAACATGACGATAAGACAAATCTCTATATATACGCTATAGTAAAAAGTCAAGAGTAGTACTCTCAAGTTTTGTAAAATTTTGCGTCGCAGCGTCGCGGAATTGCTGAAACCCTTACCAGTGTTGACTTTCAGACATGACGCAACACATGACGGAATTATTTTTTTTCGTCTTTTTAATTACATTAACGTCTTTTTATATCTTTGTACCCCATGTATAACCCAAATATATCCGTATTCAGGTCTCTATACCATAGTAAAGAGACTCCCTTTAAGCTCACTGCCATTGATGTATTCAATAGAATAAAGCAAGGCAACCCTGAGCTAAATAAGAAAATAGAAGCTATCCGAGCTGGAGATAGTGAAAGCAAGAATAAGCTCATGGCTATCATGTTCAATGGTACCTTCAATGAGCGTAAAGATGATGGCCTAATAGAGCACTCAGGACTTTGTGTGGTAGACTTTGACAAGTATCCTGATAAGGAAACTATGGAAAGGGACCGCAATAAGCTCATGAAATGTAAACACGTGTACCTTATGTTCACTTCTCCCTCTGGAAATGGACTTAAGGCTGTAATACGTATACCTCGTTGTGATAAGTTTGAGCATAAAAGAAGGTTTGGAGCCTTTGGTGAGTACTTCAAGAGCAAGTGCTTTGATGCTGCCAACTGCAATGTATCCAGGGTATGCTTTGAAAGCTATGACCCTAATGCCTATCTTAATGAATTTGCCGAGGAGTTCACAGGTATCCAAGATGATAAGGGATATACCATGAGTGAGAAGCCTATGGTCCTACCTCTTACCAATGAAGATAAGATCATTGAGCTGATCATGAAGTTTAAGCATGGCCCCTTCACAGAAGGCAATAGAGCTAACTGGCTATTCAAGGTGGCCATGTGCATGTGTGAGTATGGCATAGATGAGCGTATAGCACGTGACTACCTACTGCAGAAGCAAGAGCCTGGCTTCACAGCCGATGAAATCAATAACACCATAAGCAACTGCTACATGCGTGGTAACTTTGCAAGCAAGTACTTTGAGGATAGGCAGACTATGGATAAGGTAAAGGTTAAACTCAAGGATGGTGTAAGCAAGGAGGATATCAAGAAGCAGTTAGGTGTAGATGATAACGTGATAGATAAGGTGCAAACTGAGGTGCAGAATGTAGATGATAAGTTCTGGGAGGGTGAAGGTGCCAAGGTCAAGATAGTACCGAATAATTTTGCCAAGTTCCTGCATAAGCATGGCTTTGCCAAGTACTACCCGGAAGGTAGCAAGAAGCCTACCTTTGTATACATCCAGGAGAATAAGGTGAATGAGTCCTCCACTGAGCTTATTAAGGACTTTGTACTCACTTATCTCCGCAAAGATGAGACCATTGATGTATACAACCACTGTGCTAAGTCCACCGCCCTGTTTACTGAAAACTATCTTAACATGCTAGATAGCATAGATATGAACCTCCTGCAGGATAGCAAGCATGTGAGCTTCATACCCTTTAAGAATGGTGTAGTAAGGTGCACCAAGGATAGTGTGGACCTGCTCAGCTACATTGATATTGATGGCTACATCTGGAACGGGCAAATCATAGGCAGAAACTTTACACGATTAGAGTCTCATGTTAACAATTTTCAGGATTTTATACGTAAGGTATCTGCTAATGATGATAACAGGGTGCAGGCCATGGAGACTATATTAGGGTATCTACTGCATACGTTTAAGGATAAAACTGATCAGAAGGCTATCATATTCAATGACCAGGAGATAGATGATAACCCTAATGGGGGGAGTGGTAAGAGCTTAGTCCTTACTGCCCTGAGTAACATCCGCAAAGTGATTAAGATAGATGGTAAGGCCTTTAACCCGGGCAAGAGTGACTTCGTGTACCAACGTGTTAACCTGGATACTCAGGTACTTGCCTTCGATGATGTTAGGAAAAACTTTGACTTTGAGCACCTGTTCAGCCTGATCACAGAGGGTATACCGGTCAACCGCAAAAATAAGGATGAGATATACATACCCTTTGAGCGTTCACCCAAGGTGGTTATCACCACTAACTACGTGATCTCAGGATCAGGTACCTCACATGACCGTAGAAGGCATGAGATAGAGTTCTTTCAGTACTTTAATAGCCACCGCAACCCAGTGCAAGAGTATGGTAAGCTGTTATTCGATGAGTGGACTGCAGAAGAGTGGAGCTTGTTTGACAATTACATGCTAAGCAACCTGCAGAAGTACCTACAGATAGGGCTCTTTAAGACTGTTAGTATCAATGCTGATGCTAAAAGGCTCATACAAGCCACTTGCAAGGAGTTCTATGACTTTGCTATGGATCCAGATGTCTTACCACTGAATAAAAGACTATACAACTCACCTACATTAGTGAGCTTTCAAAATGATACCAAGAGCTTCAAGGAGCTAAGCCCTAAACAGTTCCTCAAGTGGGTGGCTGAGTGGGCCAATTACAAAGGATATACCATGGTCAAGAATAAGGACCACATAGGTAGATACTTTGAGCTCTTAGATGGCAACAAGGATGAAACTGATTTTAACCAAATAACACCTGAAAATGAAGCACCTTTCTAAATTAACACTACTGGTCCTGCTGTTGGCAGGCTGTGGATGCCCTAAATGGGGTAAGTATGAATACCTTGAAATTGTAGGCCATAGCCCAAAAATACCTACCTTTGGCGAGGATGGTCTAAACCTACCACCTGGTAAGTACATCATAAAAGCCTACAAGGGGCAAGAAGTAACCTATATTAAGTATGAACCGAGAAAATAAGAAACTACTCCATGAGCTCAAGCTCAAGAAGTGGGCTGAGAAAAACCCAGAATTTCCACCTAACTATATACCTAAGACAGTGTACAAGGACTCAACAGCAAATGGCCTAACCAAGGCAATAATAGACTATATTACCCTGCATGGATACCAAGCAGAACGTATCAATACCATGGGTGTAGCACGTACCAAGTACCGCACTGATGGCTCAGTGGCAGGAGTGCAATGGACTAAGGGCACCGGTACACCAGGGAGTGCAGATATATCCGCCACCATTAAGGGCAGAAGCGTGAAGATAGAGGTCAAGATAGGCAAGGATAGGCAGAGTGATGCACAGAAGAGGTACCAGGAGAAGATCGAACAGGCAGGAGGGGTGTACTACATAGCACGTAACTTTGATGATTTTGTAATTTTTTTTAATGAAATCGTAAATAATTAAAATTAAGTTGTATATTTGTAGAAATTTTAACTCAATAAATTATGACAACAAGAAAAACAGCTCCAGCTGAAGAGCCTAAACCAGCACTAAACATCTACCAAAAGCTTCACCTGGCCAAGCAGTCCATGGGTAAAGTCATTAAGAATGCCACTAACCCACACCTTAAACGTAACTATGCTGATATCAATAGTATCATTGATACAGTAGAGCCTATCCTACTAGACTGTGGACTGCTACTAATACAGCCAGTGAAGGATGATAAGGTGTATACCATCATCATTGATATTGAAAGTGAAGATACCCTTGAGAGCTTCATGCCCCTTCCCTTAATCACCGACGCACAGAGGCTCGGTGGAGCCATCACCTACTTCCGCAGGTATACCCTGGTCAGTTTACTATCTCTACAGGCCATAGATGATGATGGGCATGAGGCATCAAGACCTTCAAAGAATAAACCTACACTGGATGGAGATAGATGGGCTAAGGCACTGGCAGCAGTTAAGGCAGGCAAGTTCACAGCTGAGCAGATAAAAGAGATGTATAACCTAACTCAAGAGCAGGAGGGGCAATTAAAATAAGTAACCAATATAAATAAATATATGTTTAATTCAACACAAGCACCAATGGCGAAGAACAGTAACCAAGTGCAAACAGGACAAGAGGTAAATAAAGTTTACAAAACTTATGATTTATCAATTTTCAAATCCATAGACGGGAATAGAGTTCCTAATCTTCAACACATACGGAGATTAACTGACTCATTAAAAGTACATGGAATGAAATGTAACCCCATTTTAGTTAATGAGAAAATGGAAGTAATAGACGGGCAGCATAGATTGCAAGCAGCAAAAAATGTAAATACTTTTGTTTACTATATTGTTGTAAACGGATATAAACTTCAAGAGGTTCATACATTAAATCTCAATCAAAAAAATTGGGGTAAGCGTGATTATATGGAGGGGTATGCTGAGATGGGAATTGAGTCATACATTAAATTAAAAGAATTTGTGCAAAAAAATGATGATTTTACCTTTACAGATTGTATTGCTCTTTGCTCTAATATTACAACGTCTAGTGGTTCTGGCATAATAAATAAGTTTCGACATAATAAAAATTATAGTAAACAAACCGAAGTATTTGAAGAGGGCTCATGGGTAGGTAAAGATTTTGATTTAGCTCAAGAATGGGCCCATAAAATACGAATGTGTAAGCCATATTTTGAAGGATATAATAAAACAACTTTTGTAGGTACAATGATTGGTTTATTTCAAAATAATTTATTTGATTTTAGTGAATTTATGCATAAGGTAAGAATTCAGCCTAAAGCATTAGTTGATTGTGCTAATAGAGAACAGATGAGGGCATTAATTGAGGACATATACAATTATAAGAGCCGCAATAAAGTAAATCTACGTTACTCATGAAGTTCAGAGCATCACAATTAGGCAAGCTAATGACCTCCTCCAGGACTAAGGGGGAGGCATTGAGCCAAACAGCTAAGAGCTACATCATTGAGAAAGCTAAGCAGGATTTCTACGGGTACCGGAGTGAGCTTACTAACAAGTACGTACTCAAGGGTATTGAGCAAGAGCAGGATAGCATTGATTTACTTAACTTGGTAAGGGTAGAGAACTATGCCAAGGACTGCCCCCCTGCAGAAAATGAGTGGCTAACTGGGTGCTGTGATATCATCACTGAGGATAAGGTCATAGATATCAAGACCTCCTGGTCCTTAGATACCTTTCCGGCCACTACCTATGAACTGAAGGATATCTCAGACTATGAATGGCAAGGCAGGGCATACATGTGGCTATACGATAGGCCTACATTTGAGCTGTGCTATGTTATGGTGAGCACTCATCCTGAGTTCTTGAGCCAATATGACCCCATTGATATACATGAAGTGGACCACATAGACCCTGCCAAGCGTATCACTAGTGTTATCTTTGAGCGTGATACTACACTGGAGATACAGATGATTGAGAAGCTCACAGCAGCATCCTTATTTTATGACCAAGTATTAACCCAATTAAATAACAAATAATGACTACAAAGACAAGAGATGAATTTTTTGAAGCGGCAGTGCTTGCTGCTTTCCAGGGCTTACTTGCTGCATCCGGTCACTACAGAGATGAGCTGATTAACAACCCATGTGAGTACGTGGCTAATGCTGCGCGGCAATATGCTGATGAGCTTACTGAGCAGTTATATGGTCCTGAGTTACCAGTGATCAGGGAGCGTTTATTTTAAGCCAAAACTGATTTTTTTTACTACATTTGGCGAACTATGAAAGCAACCATTGAATACAACCTGCCGGACGACCAGCATGAGTATGACCTGGCTAACAGCTCAGGTGCCATGTACAATGCCCTGCATGAGATAAGAGAAGAAATCCGTAGGCTGCACAAGTATGGTGAGCTTAATGGTGAGCAGTGGGATATGGTAGATAAGATATACCAGGCATACCATGATATACTAATTGAAAACAACATAAAGCTATGATACTACTACTTTCAATTTTGCTCGCCCCTGCAGTGATATGGGGGTGGGCTTTTACTATCTATCAAATAATCAATATCTATAAAAATGAGTGAGTTCAAAGGAGAGGTGGTCTATGTGACCCCTACACAGTCAGTATCTGACAAATTTAAGAAGAGAGATATTACCCTCAAGTCCGAAGGTGAGTATCCACAGTATGTAACATTTCAGCTAACACAGGATAAGTGTGACCTAGCTAACAACCTCAATGTAGGTGATGTGGTAGACCTTAAGTACAACCTACGTGGTAGGCAGTGGCAGGGACCAGATGGTACCATCAAGTACTTCAACACCATTGAAGCATGGACCATGACCTTATCTAGTGGTGGAAAACAAGTTAATAAAAATAATGAAGGTACTGACGATCTACCTTTCTGAGGGTCAAACACTGAGCCAATGGGCTGTCAAAGAGGCTAACAGTCTAATAAATTCAAGGTATAAGCTAGTGCACCTTGCCCTCGATATGAAGGCACCATATCATAGTGTTAGGAGGCTTGTAGCAGGCGAGAATGTATCACTGGAGATCCTAGATAAATTTATACAACTATATTTGCATAGACACGTCTATGCAGATAAATGGAATGGATAAGTAAGGTAGCTAAGTATCACAGTGAATGGGTGAAGGTAGTCAATACCTTTGGTGAGTACTTCTATGCCGAGGACATTGTGCAAGAGGTGTATATTCGGCTACTTACTTACTCCAGGGAGGAGCAGTGCATAGTGGATGGTAATGTTAATAGAGCATATATGTATTACGTGCTTAGAAATACTTATTTATTAGTCAATAGAAATCAAAAGCCTACCTTTGTATCCATCGACCATGCCTTTGGTGTAGCTGCTGATAGTGATCACTTACTACATGCCTACAAACAGTTAGAGGATAGCATAGAGAGTGAGGTGGCCAAGTGGCACTGGTATGATCAGATCGTGTGGGGCCGGCATAGAAATATGAACCTATCTATACGTAAGATAGCTGATAAGACTAAGATAAGTTCAAAGAGTATATTCAACACCTTAAAGTCCTGCAAGCAACGTATCAAAGAGGCAGCTCAGGATGAGTGGGATAACTATAAACACTATGAGTAAAAAGAAAGCAGTACAGCTCGGTGATGCTGTAGAGAAGGTTACTGAAATCACTGGTATTAAGTCCTTAGTCAAGTACATGGCAGGAGAGGACTGTGGATGCAAAGAGCGTAAAGAAAAGCTCAATGAATGGGGTGAGTCCATAAAGCAACGTGTTAATGATATCTTCAAACGGCAGATAAATGCCTTAACACCTGAAGAGTATCAATACCTTGATCAGTTCTTTAGCACCTATAGAGGTGTAGTTAACATAAGCCAACAGCAGAAGCTACTTGATATCAATAACAGGGTATTCTCACAGAAGCTCCAGTACTCTACCTGTGGAAGCTGTGTGCTGTCAATGGTCAACCAACTCAAAAAAGTATACAATGCCTATACCATCCCCACACAAGAATGAGAGTGAATCTGACTTCATGCAGAGGTGTATGAGTGACCATAAGATGATAGAAGAGTACCCACTTGAGCAGCGCATAGCAATTTGCAAAGATGCAATGATTAGTCAAAAGTTATCAACAGATGAAGGAAATAAAAACAAGAGGAGGATACAGGGAAGGAGCAGGCAGAAAGCCTAAGGCACTAGAGATAGCACTGGCCCAAAAGATGGACCTTGTAGCTCCATGTGATGATGTATTGATAGCCCTATACAAGAAGGTGCAAGAGGGTGATACTGCCGCCATCAAGCTATGGCTTAACTACCGACTGGGTATGCCGGTACAAAGAGTAGAGCAGGATACTAAGGTAGATATCAACAGCTTCAGCATAAGAGATGTGATAGAGTTCAATGATCAAGCTGAGTGAGAAATATAAGGCACTATACTCAAGTGAATGTAGATACTATGTAATTACAGGAGGAAGAGGTAGCAGTAAGTCCTTTAGTGTGGCCACATGGGTATGCTTGCTATCCTTTGAGCCAGGGCACAAGATACTCTTTACTAGACAGACCATGACATCAGCACATATATCTATCATACCCGAGTTCAAAGAGAAGATAGAGCTCATGGGCTTAGAAGCTCACTTTGATATTACCAAGAGTGAGATAGTCAATAAGACTACAGGAAGTGAAATAATCTTCAGGGGTATCAAGACATCCAGTGGTGATCAGACTGCTAACCTAAAGAGCTTACAGGGTATCACTACTTGGATAGTGGATGAGGCAGAGGAGCTCACTGATGAGAATACCTTTGATAAGATTAACCTATCCATCCGTTCACCTAAGCAGCAGAATAGGGTAGTGCTCATACTTAACCCTGCTACCAAAGAGCACTGGATATATGGTAAGTTCTATGAAGATAAGGGAGTGCAACCTGGTAGCAATATAGAGCAAGGAGATACGTGCTACATCCATACTACCTACATGGATAACCTGGTCAACCTACCACAGAGTTTCCTGGATGAGGTAGACATCATGAGAGAGAGGAGGCCTGAGAAGTACAAGCACTCTATCCTGGGTGGATGGCTAGACAAAGCTGAGGGTGTTATCTTCAACAACTGGAGACTAGGCAAGTTCACTGATACTGGTACTGTGGTGTACGGTCAAGATTATGGCTTTAGTCAGGATCCCACTACCTTGGTAGAGACCTCCATAGATACAAGCACCAAGACTATCTATGTCAGGCTTCACCTGTATGAGAAGGGGCTCACTACCTCCATGATATCTGACATCAACAAGAGTAAGGCAGGACCTTCGCTGATAGTGGCAGATAGTGCAGAGCCGAGGCTGATCACTGAGCTCAATGCAATGGGGTGCAATGTGGTGCCTGCCATTAAAGGACCGGATAGTGTGAGCTATGGTATTGCACTCCTGCAAGACTATGACATAGTGGTGGATGAGGGTAGCATAGACTTGATTAAGGAGCTGAATAACTACTGTTGGCTATCTCAGAAGAGTAAGACTCCGATAGATAAGTACAACCATGCTATTGATGCCTTGAGATATGCTGTAAGCTACCAACTTGAAAATCCTAACAAAGGGAAGTACTACATTTTGTAATTAAATGAGTTATATATATGAGTGTAGACATGTATGAGATGATAAAGGTGGTAGAAGCCTATATCTCTGAGAAGAAGGGTAAGAAGATAAGTATAGTATTCAATGATATACAACGCTTCCCTGTGCACCTTGAGATGTTAATACATTGCTACAACTATATTAAGAATAATGGAAGTAAAGATAACCATACCAACTAGCATGGCTGAGATACCTCTGCTTAACTACCAGAGGTTCCTGAAGATGCAGAAAGAGAGTACAGATGAGGAGTTCATTGCTCACAAGATGATAGAGATATTCTGTGGTATAGAACTTAAGGATATAGCCAAGATAAAGCTCACTGACCTTAACGACTTGATTAACCACTTCAATAAGATATTCAATGAGCCTACCAAGTTCTACCACAGGTTTAAGCTCAAGGATATGGAGTTCGGCTTCATCACCAATATAGAGGATATCTCATGGGGTGAGTACATAGACCTTGAGCACCATCTCAATTCATGGGAGGACTACCACAAGGCTATGGCTGTGATGTACCGGCCTATAGTCAAGACTCACAAGGATAAGTATGAGATAGCACCGTACACAGCACAGGAGGAGTACCATGAGCTCATGAAGTACATGCCTATGGAGATTGCTATATCAAGCAGGGTTTTTTTTTACGATTTAGGGAACGAGTTATTAATCAGTACCCTATCCTATTTGGAGAGAGAAGTGAAGAAGATAAGCACCAGCAGGACTTCTCGGAGAGGGGGCAATTCAACAAACAATGGGGATGGTATACAAGCATCTATGCAGTGGCTAAGGGAGATATCACCAGATTTGATGAAGTTACCACCTATGGACTTCATAAATGTCTCACCTATCTCACCTTCGAAAAGCAAAAACAAGACATTGAAACAAATGAGTTAAAACAAATAAATAAAAATAGATGACAGGATACTACACGCTAGTTAAGGCACTCAAGGACCACTTTGATAACGATGATCTAGTTAACACAGTTACCAATGGTGATATCTTTGATGTGGATATAGCTAAACAGACTATCTTCCCATTGGTCCACACTATGGTAACTCAGGCACAGTTTGAGGCTAGGATACAACGCTTCACTCTTACTATCTTTGCTATGGATATAGTGGATGCTGTGAAGGTGGAGGACAACACTAAGTGGGAGACCAGAGATAACACCAATGATGCACTTAATAGCACACTACAGATACTGAACAGAGCATACCAGATGTTACTGCATGGTGCACTGTATGATCTTAACTATGCTGTGGAGGGTACACCTACCTGTGAGCCCTTTGCTGAGAGGTTCGAGAATAACCTGGTAGGATGGGCTATGACTGTGGAGATCATCTGCCCTAATGAAATGACTATCTGCTAATGGACCAGGAAGAGACATACAAAGAGCTTAAGAAGTTCAGGGATCATGTAGTGAAGCAAGCACGTGCCAACCTAACCCGGGCAGGTAAGAGGGTAACAGGTAAGCTGTATGAATCTATAGATGCTGAGGTCAAGGCCATGCCTAACAGTATAAGTATCTACTTTGAGATGGAGGAGTATGGTGCATACCAGGATAAGGGTGTCAATGGAGTATTGAGCGGCTTCGGCTCACCGTATAGTTTTGGTACCAAGTCAGGCAAAGCAAAAGGATTAACTAAGGGATTAGATAGCTGGATAGTAAGAAAGGGTATAGCTCCCAGGGATAAGGGTGGTAAATTTGTATCACGTAAGAGCCTGAAGTTCTTGATAGCAAGGAGTATCTATAGGAGAGGTATAAAGCCTAGCTTATTTTTTACTAAAGCTCTTGAGGGGGCGTACAAAAGATTGCCAGATGAGTTAATAGAGAAGTATGGCCTTGATGCTGAAAAGCTAGTTACAATGGCCTTAGATCAAGTAATACAGAAAGCCAATGCCAATAAACGCACGTAGCCCCCACATAGTACAGGTTAATGATGTTACTCAAACAGGTAGCAAGATAGAGATAGACCTGTGGTACTATACAGGTACTCAGCCTACCTCACCTACCTACACCTTGAGTAAGCTGATACCTGCAGTGAATAACACTGATACTGCCTACAATATAAGCCCCTATATAAGGGAGTACTTGCTGCATAAGTTCACTGGCAATAACTATGCTACTAACCAATTCTTAACGGACCAGTATGAGCATGTTAATATAGAGTATAGGACTTACAACTTCATAGGTGGAGTATATGTACTAGATACCACTGTTACGGATACCTGCTTTGATGGCTATGGATACTATGAGGAGGGAGTGAATATAAATAGGGGTAACATACTCCTGGGTAACAATACTACACACTACTACTGGCATGATAGCACTAACACTCCAAGCAGCAACCCTGCACATAGAGCAGGTGTAGTGACTGCCAAGGTGCTGAGGAACTGGTACTATGTGCACACTCCTCTTGGTGGTGGTACTTCTGTTACCTATACCTTCACTGCTAATGGTGTGTATGATATCAAGAGAGTGCACCAAGGTAACTATGCTACAGGTAACCTGCTGCAGATATTTGATAACGCTAACGTGCTACAATGGCAGGGCACCTTTGTTCCAAAGACTGAGTGTAGGTATACACCTGTGACTATTGACTTTGTTAATAAGTTTGGTGGATGGCAGAGGGAGTTTTTCTACAAGGCTTCTATTGAGGCACTTGAGGTGAACAATACAGCCTACAACCTTATGCCATCTCAAGTAGTGCCTTCTCTTGTGAGTGAAGGCCAAAGAAGAGTATTCAATAACAATGGCTTGAGAAGGTATACTCTCAATACAGGCTTCGTAGATGAGAGCTATGGTGAGACTATGCAGGAGCTCCTACTTAGTGAGAGGGTGATATGGCAGAATGGTAGCCAGACTATACCTGTAAAGGTCAACACTAAGAGCATAACTAAGCATAAGAATATCAACAATAAGACTATCAACTTTAGCATTGAAATAGAGTTAGCCTTTGATGTTATTCACAGTATAGTGTAATATGAAGAGACAGGTAAAGGTATTCATAGAAGGGCAAGAGCTTGACCTCTTTGATGATGAGCAGATATCTGTATCATCCAGTGTGCAGAATGTATACGATATAAGCAAGAGTAATACTGATGTATCTCAGAGCTTCACTGTACCTGGCACTGCTAGGAATAACCGTATCTTCCAACACTTCTATGAAACGGATGTAGATAGCACTATAGACCACAACCTGAGAAGAGATGGATACATAGAGATAGACCTTACTACCTTCAAGCGTGGAAGGATACAACTAGATAAGGCCAATGTAGAGAAGGGTAAGATAAAGAGCTACACGATCACCTTCTATGGTAAGCTGGTAACACTTAAGGACCTCTTTGGTGAGGATAAGCTGATGGACTTGGACCATAGTAGCTACAGCCATAACTTCACCTTCACTGAGGTGATGGGTAGGATATATGGCACTAACTCTAACACCAATGTGCAGTACCCATTGATATCAAGCAATAGGCTGTGGGAGTACGTAGGTTTGAATGCTAACTATAACTTCCCTAACTGGGTTACTTCTACTTTAACAGGTAACAATATCACTACAACAGGTGGTGCTATCAATGTACTTACTGAGCTCTTCCCTGCAGTGAAGCTCAATGCTATCATCACCATGATACAGAATAAGTATGGCATCACTTTCAATAGTAATTTTTTTAGCACTGAGCAATGGAGGGAGGCTTATCTATGGTACAAGAATAGGGATGTAGTGAAAGCGCATACATTGGCTAACATCATAGACTTTGATACCTTGAGTAGCAATGTTATAGTAGATATAGATACTACTCAATATGTTAACTTATCACTCAATACAGTCAATGTGGTATATCAACCTGCCTTTGCTACTAACCATGCTATAGCCATAGATGTTATATCTGTAAGCAGTGCTACTGTTAAATACTGGGTAGATGTATATGTTAATGGTGTACTCACTAATAGTGTTGAAGGTATTAATGGTAGTCTCAATAATGTTACAGGATATGCAAGTATATACACTGCCACCAACGTAGCAGGACTTAATGATACGGTGCAGTTTAAGGTAAGGGCAGAGTCTGGCCTTACTATTGACTTCAATATGAGATATAGGATATTTGATGGAGTTATATTTAACGTTTCAATATATTCATGTGTTACTCAGAACTTACTTGGCTTCATTGATTTGTCTCTCTGTGCACCTGACATGAAGATAGCCGATTTCATGAGTGGTATATTGAATCAATTCAACATGGTGGTAGAGAATACAGGTGAAAACGAGTACACCATAGAGCCACTGGTTAACTGGTACACTCTTGGCAAAGTATATGACATCACCACTGCTACTGACTTTGATACTACTGAGATAGCCAAGGTGCCACTATACCGTAAGATCAGCTTCAAGTATCAACAGAGTGAGAGTGCTATGAATAAGTACTATTTACAGTCATGGCAGAAAGAGTATGGTGATACGGAATATATATACCCTTATGATGGTGGTGATTACAATATCCAAGTTCCCTTTGAGAATCTTATGTTTAATCAGTACTACCACTCAGGTGCACCAAGTGGCTTACAGGTAGGATTCTCACTCAATAATGCCCTAGCACCTTATGTACCTAAGCCAGTGATACTATACAGGTATGGAGTGGTATCAGGCTTGCCTCATGATGTAAGGTACGAGGATGGGCTAGGTAACACTTCTCATGATGATATATATACCATGTTCGGACAAGACTATACCGATAGTATTACTAGCATCAAGTACTCTTTGAACTTTGCCCCTGAAACTTCCACCTATCACCTGGTAGCTATACAGCAGGGTATCTTTGCTACCTACTACTTCCAATATCTATACAACCTATACAACCTTAAAAACAGGATCACCACAGTTAAGGCAGTGCTACCTATAAGCATACTAACCAAGTTAAGGTTATGTGATAGGGTGATCATCAGAGATAAGCGTTACATCATCAATGACATAAAGAGTAACCTGAACACCGGAGAAAGTACCTTGAGATTGCTCAATGACTTCATGCCGATTGATCCAGATGATCTCATACCACCAGGAAACGAAGAAGAAGTAGAAGAATGATAATAGAAAACATAGTTAAGATGCTCACACTTGATGAGCACATAGGTAGGAGTGAGCTGATTGAGTTAGCCAAGGGTAAGTACAAGCTACATACTTCTACTAAGGGGGTGTACAAACAAGCACTACGTGAGTTATATATGAAGAGATATGGCAGAAACAAGGGTAATTAATTTAGAGGTACAGGACAACACCAAGAGCCTTAAGGCACAGCTCAAGGAGGCACAGGCTGAGGTGCAGACCTTGGCAGATAAATATGGTGCTACATCCAAGGAAGCAGTAGAGGCAGCTAAGAGAGCTGCTGAACTTAAGGATAGGATAGGTGATGCCAAGGCCTTAACTGATGCCTTTAATCCGGATGCTAAATTCAAAGCACTCAGTGGATCACTCACTGGAGTAGCAGGTGGCTTCTCTGCTGTTACAGGTGCCATGGGGCTACTGGGTACTGAGTCTGAAGATGTGCAGAGGATGATGCTCAAGGTGCAAAGTGCTATGGCTCTATCTCAAGGACTTCAAGCTCTTGGTGAGTCTAGAGATGCCTTCAAGCAATTAGGAGCGGTTGCAGTAAATGCCTTAAAGGGAATAAAAAGCGGAATAGCAGCAACGGGGATAGGCGTTTTATTAGTTGCGGTAGGTACGTTAGTTGCTTATTGGGACGATATTAAAGACGCTATGAGTGGAGTTAGTGACGAACAGGAAAAATTAAACGAACAGGCAAAAGCAAATTACGAGGTACAACAAAAAAAATTAGATAATTTAGGTTCACAGGATAACATACTAAAACTACAGGGCAAAACGGAACGCCAAATATTGGCTATTAAAGTAAAGCAAACAGACGAAACTATTAAGGCGTTAGAAATATCAATAGCACAAAGCGAAGCAACGTTAAAAAGTCAAGTTGAGGCTACAAAGAGAAATCAAAATATATTAAAAACTATTTTTAGAGTAGCGTTAGAAATGTCAACGGCAGGTTTACGTATATTAGCCGCACCTATTGACGCAGTTTTAGCCACGGCAAACGCGGTTAGTGAACAATTAGGGTTCGGTAAAATAACTACGTTTTCAATTAATGCAGAAATAACGAAGCTTAATAAAAGCGCGTCCGAGTGGGCAAGCCGTCAATTTTTCGACCCCGCAAGTACAAAGGCGGACGGACAAAACACGATTAACGAACAAAAGGCAACTTTAAATAAATTAAAAAATGATAGGGCGGGAATGTTGCTACAAATTCAGGAATTAGATAAAAAAGCGGCGGAAGATGCTAAAAATAAAAATAAAAAAAATTCAGGCGATGCGGTTAAACAGGCGTCGGAGGCACGTAAAAAATTAATCGACGAACTAAAAAAACAATACGAAGACGAATTAAAATTAACTGAGGAAACCGAAAACCAAAAGTTAGCGTTAATGCAGGACGGAATAGAAAAGGAAAAGGCATTAAGGCAAGACCAGTTTAATGACTTCAGGGACAACTTTTTATTGGAACGTATAAAGGAGGAAGAGGATGCATTAAATAAACAATTTGAAGCAGGTAAAATTTCACAAACTGAATACTTCAAGCAATTAGAAGCTTTAAGGCTCAATGCAGAAACAAAACTAACTGAAAAGGAGAAGGAGGTTCTAACAAATGCTCGTGAATTACTCAACAAAGATTTATTAAAAATAGACGAAAAGTACGAAGCTGAAAAAAGAAAATTAGAAGAGGATGCATTAAAAACAGCTCAGGATTTAGAAAAGAAAAGACGTCAAGAGTTTGATGCACAAATAGAGGCACTAGATGAGGAAAACTACCAAGCAAAGTTAACCGATCAACAAAGGGAGATAGGTGCAATACGTGATAAGTATTTTGCTCTGGAAGAGGCGGCCAAGGGTAATGCAGATGCTGAAAAAACAATAGCTGAAGCAAAAGGACGTGAAATAGATGCAATAAATAAAAAGTATGCAGAAGAGGAAGAGAAGCGTAGAAAAGAGGCAATTGCAAGAAATTTAGATATAGCACAAAGTGGTCTATCAGCTATACAAAGTTTAACGGAGTTATTTGGTAAAAAAGGAGAGAAAGAAGCAAGGAGGGCATTCAATGTAAAAAAAGCGGCTCAGATTGCAAGTGCTACCATAGATACATATAAAAATGCGGTGGCGGCTTATGGTTCTCAGTTTGTGCCTGTACCAGATCCTAGCTCACCTGTTCGTGGTGGTATTGCGGCAGGTATTGCAGTTTCGGCAGGGTTAATTAATATTGCAAAAATAGCGAGCCAAAAATTCGAGGGTGGAGGTGCAAATGGTGGAGGCGGTGGAGTCACAGGTGTTGGAGGTATAGGGGCAGGTGGTGCCATGGCTCCTCAGTTCAATGTGGTAGGTAATAATAACATCAACCAGTTAGCACAGCTTCAACAGCAACCTATCAAGGCATACGTGGTAGGAGCTGAGGTAACTACTCAACAGGCACTAGATCGTAACAGAATATCAACAGGACAGCTATGAAAATAATAGAACTAGTAATTGACGAAAATGAGCAAGACCTTGGAGTCTATGCTGTATCAGTGGTAGATGATCCTGCCATTGAGGAGGACTTTGTAAAACTTAGCAAAGTAAAAACTGAGCTTGCCACTGTAGATAATGAGAAGCGTATACTCATGGGGCCTGCCTTGATACCTAACAAGCAGATATACCGTAAGAATGAAAAGCATGGTGAGTTCTATATCTACTTTAGCCAGGATACAGTACGCAAGGCCAGTGAGATATTCTTTCAAAAAGGCTACCAGAATAATGCTACCTATGAGCATGATAAGCAACTTGATGGTATGACAGTGGTAGAGTCCTGGCTTATTGATGATCCGGCTAAGGATAAGAGCACTATCTATGGCTTTGATCTACCCAAGGGTACCTGGATGATCAGCATGAAGGTCAACAATAATGATGTATGGCAGAAGGTACAAGATGGTGAGGTAAAAGGCTTCAGTATTGAGGGGCACTTTGCTGATAAGTTAGAGATGGCATCCATGAGGACCATGGAGGAGGAGAAGGAGTACCTTATTGAGCAGATAAAAAACGTACTAAGAGGCAAAGAGCTTGCAGAAGAGAGCTACAATGACTACCCATCTGTAGTGAGAAGGAATGCACAGAGAGGTATAGCACTCAATGAGCGTAATGGCAACAAGTGTGCTACTCAAGTGGGTAAAATTAGAGCTCAACAGCTTGCCAATGGTGAGAAGATAACCATGGAGACCATAAAGAGAATGTACTCCTACCTCTCAAGAGCTGAAGTGTACTACAACCAGGGTGATAGTAATGACTGTGGGTATATATCCTATCTGCTTTGGGGTGGTAAGGCAGGTTTAACATGGGCTAAAAGCAAAATAAATGAAAACGAAGCAAGAAACTAAGAGCAGCCCTCAAGGAGGGAAGCGTGGATGCCTATGCAAAGATGGCAAGTACAGGTCTAAGTGCTGTGATGGTACGCTACAAGCACAAGGTGTAGGCAATATAGGCGGTAAGGTAGCACCTTGATATTCAATAAATTACATTCATAAAGGTATACACTTCTGTGATATCTGAGTTATTAAAGAAAAAACATGAAAGAAAACACTATTTTGAACAGAATAGCGGCTCTCCTTGGCATGAACAAGGTGGAGTTAGCTACTATGAAGCTCGCTGATGGGGTCACTACCCTTGAGGCTGATGCTTTTGAAAGCGGTATGGAGGTAGTTATCATCACCGAAGATGAGCAAAGAGTACCTGTACCGGTGGGTGAGTATGAGCTAGAGGATGGAATGATCCTGATAGTAGCTCAAGAGGGTATTATTGCTGAGATTAAGGCTAAAGAAGAGGCTCCTGTAGAAGAAGCTCCTGCACCTGAAGCTGAGGCACCAATGGTAGAAGAGGAGATGAGTGATGATGCCATCCCAGTTGCACCTAAGAAAGTTATTAAAAGCACTATCGAAGAGATGTTATTCTCTAAAATCGAAGAGTTAAAAGCTGAGAATGATGCTTTGAAGGCAAAACTATCTGAGCAGCCTGTAGTAGAAGAGGCTCCTGTAGTTGATGAGCCTGCTGCTAAGCCTATCTCTCACAACCCAGAGAAACCTGTTGCGCCTATCTCCTTTCAATGGGGTCAAGCTGCAGGTGTATCTACATTTGATCGTATAATTTCTAAACTTAATAAATAAAAAAAAATGGCTACTTCAATTACTACTTCTTATGTTGGAGAATTTGCAGGCAAGTACGTTGCTGCTTCTCTTTTATCTGCCCCTACTATTGAGAAGGGTGGAGTTACTGTGTTACCTAATGTACGTTACAAGCAAGTACTACAGAAGGTAACTGATGCCAACTTAGTACGAAATGCTACATGTAACTTTACAGATGCTTCTACTATCACTCTTACTGAGCGAGTGTTGACTGTTAAGGATTTACAAGTGAATTTAGAACTTTGTAAGGCTGACTACTTTCAGACATGGCAAGCTGCTGAGTTAGGTTTCTCTAACTTCAAAGAGCTTCCTAAGTCCTTTGCTGATTTCATGATTGCACGAGTAGGTGAGCGTGTAGCTGCTAACATTGAGACTGCTTTCTGGCAAGGTTCTACTCTTACTAACGGTAGCTTCGATGGTATCTCTACTCAAGTAGCTCTTGATCCCAACCTACCTGTTGCTCAAGAAATTGCTGCTGCAGTTATTACTTCTAGCAATATAGTTGCAGAATTAGGTAAGATTGTTGATGCTATGCCTGCTACTTTGTATGGTAACCCTAACCTACGCATCTATCTATCTACTAACATGGCTAAGGCTTATGTACGTGCTTTAGGTGGTTTCGCTACTGTAGGCGGTACTGTAGCTAACGTTACCCCTGGTACAGGTGTTAACAACCAGTCTACTACATGGTACAACCAAGGAGCTCTTAGCTTTGATGGTGTTGAGATCTTCTGGGCTCCAGGACTTGCTGCTACCACTGCTATTGCTACTACTACTGATAACTTATTCTTTGGTACTTCTGTGTTATCTGACTTGAATGAGGTTCGAGTAATTGACATGGCTGACATGGATGGTTCTCAGAATGTACGTATGATCATGCGATTTGTAGGTGGTGCTCAGTATGGTGCTGTTGAGGATGTTGTTACCTACGGTATCACTAACTCTGCTAACTAATAGTTAATAATCTAGGGGGTGTAACAACCCCCTTTTAATACATAAAAATATGGCATGTTTAATCAGCAACGGTAGAACTGAGCAATGTAAGGATAGTATCTCTGGTATCCAAGCTCTCTACCTTATCAACTTCGGAGATTACAACCCAGACCCTGCACCCCTTGGAGATGTAGGATACAATGAAACACAGATAGCTATCACCACAGGTGGTACTGGATACACTTCAGGTACTAACGTAGCTACTACAGGTGGTACTGGTACAGGTTTCACCGTTAACATCACTGCTACTCTTGGTGTGATTACTGCGGTAACTGTTAACAATGATGGTTCTAACTACGTGGCAGGTGATGTACTTACTATTGCAGGTGGTACTGGTGGTACTATCACCATCACCAACTATGCTACCGTAGGCTATGAAGACTTGATTACTTCCATCGGTGGTAGTATCAGTAACATCTACAAGTATGAGCTTAAGGGTAACAATGGCTTCACAACTACAATGAATACTTCTCGTGAGAATGGTACTACTTTCTTTACTCAGACTATCACTGCTGAGTTGAAGAGACAAGATCCAGTTTTCCACAAGCAGTTCAAGCTCTTGGCTTATGGCCGTCCACATATCGTGGTACGTACTAATGGCAACCAGTTTTTCTTGGCTGGGTTAGTAAGAGGGTGCGATGCTACTGCAGGAAGCGTAGAAAGTGGAGTTGCTTATGGTGATTTTAATGGTTACAAAATTACTTTTGAAGCCATGGAGGAGAAGCCTGCCAATTTCCTTGACTGTACTACTGAGGCTGGTCTTGTTACTTTGTTAGGTTCGCCTACTTTAGTTACTTCATAGTAATTTTCTACAAGCAATATAAGGGGGGGCAATGCGCTCCCCTTTTTTTTTGGAAACACTTTTGCACTTTCTGAGTTATATATATATGCAGGTAGTTACAACCGACCAAGTTAATGACCAATTCATCTATTTTATACCACGAAGCTCCACAGTGGATAAGATGTACCTAACTGATGAGAGCACCAATATAGAGGTAGAAGTTATCATCACTACCTACACCTCTGGTGATTACACAGATGAGATAGAGGCAGTATTCAACTGCCAGGAGGGGCACTACTATAGAATGGTCCTTAAAGATGTAGCAGGGGTGGAAGTGTATAGAGATAGACTCTTCTGCACTAACCAGGTCCCTGCCAACTATACACCTAACAGCTCTACGTACACTGCAGTACAGAGTGCTAATACTTTTTTAATGTACTAATATGAACAATATACACATAGTTAACTTAGCAGCATACGAGGCACCTATAGTAAAAGAGTCCAAGAGGGATAACTGGGTGGAGTATGGTGAGGATAACATGCACTACCAGTGGCTCTTGGATAGATACATCAACAGCACCACTAACAATGCGGTGATCAATAACATAGCAAGGCTGGTATATGGCAAAGGACTTAAGGCTATTGATGCCTCCAAAAAGCCTAATGAGTATGCACAAATGATAGCCTTATTTGATAAGGACTGCATCCGGAAGATGGCTCTTGACTTTAAGATGTTAGGGCAGTTCGCTATCCAGGTGATTTACACCAAGGACCACAAGAAAATAGCTAAGGCATACCACATACCAGTACACCTGCTAAGAGCTGAGAAGTGTAATGAGGATGGAGATATAGTAGGATACTATTACAGTGATAACTGGGCTGAGGTCAAGAAGTATACACCTACCAGATATAGTGCCTTTGGTACATCCAAGGATGATATAGAAATACTTTTTGTGAAGCCTTACTCAGTAGGTATGAAGTACTATGCCTATCCTGACTACCAAGGGGCTCTACCCTATGCAGTGCTTGAGGAAGAGACAAGTGAGTACATGATCAACCTAGTGCAGAGCTCGTTCAGCCCATCCACTATCATCAACTTCAACAATGGTGTACCAAGTGAGGAGCAGCAGCAGCAGGTCAAGAGTGATGTAATGAATAAGCTCACAGGACCTGGTGGAGATAAGATAGTGGTGAGCTTTAACCAGGATAAAGAGAAAGCGGCCACCATTGAGAATATGCCTGTACAGCAAGCTCCTGAGCTATACAAGTACCTAAGTGAGGAGTGTGTACGTAAGATATTGATAGGCCACAATGTTACAAGCCCCTTGCTATTCGGTATAGCTACCACTACAGGCTTCAGCTCTAATGCTGATGAGCTCAAGAATAGTGCTATACTCTTCAATAACATGGTGATCACTCCACTGCAGGAGGTCATGCTTGATGCCTTTGATAAGATACTTGCCTACAATGGCATAGCATTGAAGTTGTACTTTGAGACATTGAATCCACTTGATGCAGGTGGTGATTTAACCACAACTGATGAAGCTACTAAGGTAACTGATGCTATCAATGTAATGAGTCCACTTGTGGCTAATAAAGTACTTGAGTCCATGACAGCAGATGAGATACGCTCACTTGTAGGGCTTAAGCCTGTACCTGTGCAACTCAAGAAGGAGGATGTATCTGATGAAGAGCTTGATAAAATACTTAACAACCTTGAGGGAGAGGAGGTGGATGATGATACCTGGGAGCTGGTAGAAGAGCGTGAATACTCTGATGACAATGATAGTGCTGATGAATGGGCTAATAGAGTGTTAGCACCTAAGCCATCTATGCTTCAAAAATTAGCAACGCTTATCACTCCTAAACAGAATGGTTTTAGTTACCTTGATAAGTCCATCTACAAGGTAAGATATAAATACTCTACAAAATATCGTAAAAAAAATACCAGAGAATTTTGCAAGGAGATGATGCAGAGAAGTGCTAGAGGTGTAGTATATAGACTTGAGGATATAGACTATGCAAGCATAGCAGGAGTAAATCAAGAGCTAGGACATAAGGGGCAACCCTATGACCTCTTCAAGTATAAAGGAGGAGTGAACTGTGGCCACTTCTGGACTGAGATGCTATACCAACGTAAACGCAATGAGGATGGATCTCTTAAGCCTGATAGATCACTTAGAAGCAGTGAAAGAGTAGCAAGTATACCTAAGAGCTACCAACCTAACCCAAGAGGCTCAGGTGAAGCTAATACTCCACCTATTGATATGCCTAACAATGGTCATCACCCTAACTATAAAGGATAATAATGGAAGCACTACTGATCACAAGACAGGACCTCGTTAAGTACACTGCTGTTAATGGCAATGTAGATACCGATAACTTCATCCAATGGATAAAGGTAGCACAGGATATCCACATCCATAACTACCTAGGTACTGACTTAATCAACAAGCTCAAGGCTGATGTACTCAACACCATTAGTGGTACAGGTGTGCCTACTACTACCTCCTTGACTCAGGCAGGTACAGGATACACTAACAATACAGGTATAGCATGTACCGGTGGTACCGGTAGCAACTTTGCCGTAGATATCACCACTGCAGGTAACTCAGTAGTATCATATGTGGTAGCCATAGCAGGTACAGGATATACCGTAGGTGATGTACTGACTATAGGCACAGGTAACCTGGATGCTGAGATAACGGTACTAGCCATAGATGAGATACAACAGCCATACCTTAACCTATTGACTACCTACGTAAAGCCTGCATTGATACACTGGGCCATGGTAGAGTACCTACCCTTTAGCACGTACACCATAGCTAATAAGGGAGTATTTAAGCACAGCAGTGAAAATGCTACCACAGTAGAGGTGAGTGAGCTCAATATGCTTATCAGCAAGCAGCGTGATATAGCTCAGAACTATACGCAGAGGCTGATAGACCACTTGCACTTCTTTAGTCACTTGTACCCTGAGTACAACACTAACAGCAATGGTGATATATATCCGGATACTAACAATTACAATATAGGATGGGTACTGTAAGAAAGCCAAATAAAGAGAATATCAAGAAATTACTAACCTACTTAAAAAAAGAGAAATGCCAAACGAAATAGGATGGGGATACCCTGTAGACTTTGATAGTGGGTGGGGAGCTGCTGCTGCTACTGCTGAGGATGGCTATGGTAGTGTAGTTATTAACAGCTGGAGTGGCGAGACTAATATAAGTGGTGTTGATGCCGATAATGCAGCTGCACTGCTGTACTTGCTAAGTGATCCATTGATATACACTGATGCAGATACCATGTATATCTTCTATGAGTTTAATCCTGACTATGAGCCCATCATGAATGTAAGAGTAACCGTATACAAGGATACTTTAGAGCTTGATACCAAGAGCTATACCGAGGATGGTATACAGATACTCATAGAGGAGCCATTGACAGGGGAGTACTATGTAATGGTAGAGGTATACATAGATACAATGACTTACCAAGTATATACAAGTAATGTCATCAATATCTAATAACATAAGGCCTACCAAGTACCCTGTGGATCCTGATGCACAGGCAGAGCTGCTTGATCAGGCTGTGGCTGCTGGAAGGTTAGGCAAGCAGGATACTCTTGTGAGTGGTACTAACATCAAGACCATCAATGGCAGCTCACTACTTGGTGAAGGTAACTTAACAGTAACAGCTTCAGGTGGTGGTCCTCAAGTTATTGCTAAGAAGGCAATGGTCAGCCACACTGGTACAGCTATCTCTGGTAACGCCATGATAGCTTCGGAGGATATAAGTGCTCACATCAGTACTAACACATACTATCATATAAGTGTAATGGTACGTAAAACATCAGGGGCTAGCTCTTCTTCTGCATTTAGGCTATATGTTAACAGCAGTGCCTCACTCACAGGTGCTACATTGATAGGTACCATGGTATCAGTAACAAGTGTTAACAATATAGCTAACAATACCTACAACTTTGCCACTGACTCTTCGGGTAACATGTATGTAGTGGCTGCTGGTGGAGCTCTATCTAGTAACTATGTCCAAAGTGGTGGCACAGTTATTACAATACCCTCACCCTGCTATCTGCTTTGGGCATCCCAGACACCTAATGGTGATACTATAGTGCTACTTAACTCAACAGTTACCAAGTATGCATAGTGTAACAGTTAACGATATTACTTACACCTTCACCGAGTGGGAGGAGGTAGATGGCTATTATATTCACATAATCACCCAACATGGAACAATCTGTATTCCTAAAGATATTGCAGGCATTGATTAATATCTCTGCTTTACTTTATCACTGCTTTATGATCACCTTGGGTATTGTACTCTCACAACAGCCTGAGCACTATCTTAATCTTGTAGGATATGTAGTGCTAGCTTATGATGCCTATACCATACTATTACAATACTATGAAAACACAACTTACAATTCTGATAGCGAGCCTGAAGAGTAGGTGGCCTGTCTACCTATCCATGGTGAGCACCTTCTTTATGCCTATCTATGGCCTGTTATTCCTGATAGGCTTTGCCATTTTTGTAGATACAATTACAGGCATCTGGAAGGCACGTAAACTAAAGCAGCCCATCACCTCCAGGAAGTTATCTGCTGCAATATCGTGACTGGGAAAC
>OGWI01000004.1_pt1 | contig 27126 bp, 49 predicted proteins | sample 1576021 | NCBI WGS metagenome assembly OGWI01 (sample SAMN07581557, study PRJEB24739) | freshwater metagenome | place: Singapore | collected 2015-04
TTTTTTTTTTCAAGCAGAAGACGGCATACGAGATGCGCGAGAGTGACTGGAGTTCAGACGTGTGCTCTTCCGATCTGTTTCCCAGTCACGATATGAGGCTACTCGTATGGCAGCAATACAGGAAGTCCGTCAACTATCTTCCATATGGAAACAACTTAGAGAACATAATGAAAATCAGTCATGAATCGCCTCTTTCTCTTCTTAATCAGTCTCGTTATTACAACGATTACGATTACGCTTTGGTTCATCTCTTTGAGTCAGAACCTGATTACTTACAGTTTTTTAAAGATTCTTTAGCTAAAGGAAGAACAGTAATTCTGGATAATTCCATCTTTGAACTAGGAGAGGCGTTCGATTCTAAGCAATTTCTACACTGGGTGCAGCACCTACAACCTACCGAATACATCATACCTGATGTATTAGAAGATGGCATGGGTACGTGTGCAAAAGCACATGAATGGAAAGAATACTATATGCCTCATGTTAAAAAAGGTATAAAGTCTATTGGTGTGGTACAGGGTAAAAGTTATCAAGAGCTAGTTAATTGTTATACTTATTTAGATACTTTTATTAATGTAGACAAGATAGCTATTTCGTTTGATTATTCATACTACCTAGAGGTGTGTCCGCATCCTAATAAATGGATGGGTTATGCACTAGGACGTATACAGACACTTACTCGGCTTAAACGGGAAGGTATCATCAATACTAATAAACCACATCACCTATTAGGATGCTCTTTACCGATTGAGTTTATGTTTTATCGACATGGGTTTGATTGGATTGAATCTCTGGATACATCCAATCCTGTAGTACACGGGTTGCTTAACATACCATACGATTCAACTGGATTGGTAGATAAAAAATCTATTAAGCTGGTAGACCTTTTGCATGCTAACCCCACACCGTACCAAGAAAATTTAATCGGTACAAACGTCAATAAATTTAAGTATATTGTTAGAGGTACAAATGAAGCACTGGATCGCGCTGTTTAGTCAAACAGGTAGTGAAATCGTTGAGTTAAGTAAGCGAATAAATCGTAAACCTGACTATATTATTTCTAATAACTACGGTGAAAAAATTAACATTCACCCTGAGATTGCTGACATGGCATGTCCTAAAATTACAGCCAGGCACGATCAGTTAATGGAAATTTTGGCTAGAACAGACTTTTTTGATCCTGCAGTTAGTTTTGTATATGTAGATGATAAAAGAAAATTTGAACCAGTAGAAACGCTGTTTACACTACATGGTTACTTAAGAATTATCCCACCTCATATTTGTAGTAAGTATACTATGTATAACGGTCATCCAGGTAATATTGAAGACTTTCCAGAGTTAAAAGGTAAAGATCCACAAGAAAAGGTGTGGATGAATATGGAAAAATATCATACAATAGGTAGTGTAGTTCATCGTGTGACACCTGAGTTAGACGGGGGTGAGATAGTATCCAGGCACTACGTTGCTAATACATGTACTAGTAAAGATCAATTGTATCATGCTTTACGAAATACTTCTTTAAACTCGTGGGAGATATTTTTGAAGGAGCAACTATGCGTATAGGAATTGCAGGTGCTCAAAGTGTAGGTAAGACGACTTTACTTAATGCTTTGAGATCAGAACCTATATTTAAAAATTATCAAATTTGTAATGAGGTGACTAGGCGGGTTAAAAGCTACGGGTTACCTATTAACGAGCAAGGCAATGATATCACCCAGCGCCTGATCATGCAGGAACATATTGTTAATGTGTTTATGTATCCAGATATGATTACTGATAGAACAGCGTTGGATGGTATTGTCTATTCAGCTTATATGCTAGCGCTTAAACAAATAAGCGAGGAAACATATCAGTATGCTGATAAAGTGTTTGAGAAAGTATTGCCATATTATGACTTGTTGTTTTATATTGAACCAGAATTCGAAATCGTAGATGATGGTATTAGAAGTACTGATAAAAAATTTAGAAACGATATCATTAAAATTTTTAATGAAGCTATCGACATTAAATTAGTAAAAGTGCATCGAGTAAAAGGTACTGTTCGTGAACGTGTAGAGCAGGTGTTAAACGTAGTAGAGGAATATAATGGACAATCAACAAAAACTAAACGAGCTGGTCGGAGTTCATCTCGGAAAAGCGGGTGATGGTACTGCAGTTAAACCATATATAACACCAGACGAGGTTGATCCGTCCCTTCTAGTGTCTGTACCTCGTCATTTAAACAGGACGATGTATAATATTCAGGATGATAAGTTGGAGTTTATAGGTGTAGATGCATGGAATGCCTATGAGTTTAGTACATTATTGAAAAACGGATTCCCGGTGTCAGGCTGGCTTAAATTTACTTATCCAGCTGATACCCCTAATATTGTAGAGTCTAAATCGGTTAAGTTATATTTAAACTCATTTAATATGGCAAAATTAATTCATACTACTGATGATATTTGGAAGATTGAAGATAAAATCGCACAGGACATAACTGAAGCAGTAGGGGGAAATGTTGAGGTATTTATTAGATGGGGTGATATCGACACCATCAAACCTATAGTAGGGGATTTTGTAGCGCTTGAGCATTTTTGTAATATTCAAAACTTACAATTTGATCATTACCAGGAGTCGGCAGATATATTAGAAATAGTTCCTAGTATAGCCCGGTATGAAAGATGGCGCTCGTATTCACTGCGATCCAATTGCCGGGTAACTAATCAGCCAGATTGGGGGGATGTATTTATTCATATTAAAGGTAAAAAATCCGTAACCCCGGAATCACTCTTAAAGTATATTGTAAGTATGCGAAAGGAAAATCACTTTCATGAAGAAATTGCCGAATGCATCTATACTCGATTATATGATCTCCTACAACCCGAAGAATTATTCGTGGCATGTTTATATACCAGGCGTGGGGGTATTGATATTAATCCTGTTAGGGCAAATAATGCGCAGACTCTCTACAAGTATGGAGTTATTTGCGATGTTACTAACTTCTGCACGAAAACAGCAAGACAATGAAATCACCGGATAAAAACGTTAATCAAATTTGTGAAGAATTTGTTCGTCGATCAGAGCATGGCTTTAAAAAGTATGGCGTAACAACCGAGCGAAACGATCTTCATTTTGAGCAATGGATACAGCATCTTAAAGAAGAATTAATGGATGCTATTGTTTATATTCACAAAGTACAACACGAAATAAGAAGGACTAAAAATGACGGCAAATGAAGCGCTATCGCTGCTACCTCAGACCAATGGCTGTGTTATGATATTATCCGGTGGTATGGACAGTACGATCGCCATGCGACTGGCTGTAGAACGCTATGGTAAAGAAAATGTATCGGCTCTAACGTTTTTTTACGGTCAAAAGCAAAAACGTGAGGTTGAGATGGCAAGTATTTCTACTAACATGTTAGGGGTAAAACATAGAGTAGTAGATGCATCTTTTTTAGGTGAAATCTCTAAAGGGTTTTCTGCTAATACCGATTCAGCTATCAGTATGCCTACTATTCGCGAGGTACTGGGTGACCCCAGACCTAAAACGTATGTACCTAATCGCAATATGATTCTTATGTCTATTGCAGCAGCCTATGCTGAAGTTAATAATGTAGATGCTGTAATTTGCGGCTTACAGGTACACGACGAATATGGTTATCATGACACTACCCAGCGTTGGGTAGATAAAATTAACGATGTGCTATCTGAAAATAGAATTATAAAAATTAAATTATACGCACCGTTCAGTAAGTTGTCTAAGTATGATGAGTTACGCATATTGCAAGAGCTAGACGGTAATCTTGACTTGACTTTATTCACACTTACATGTTATAATCCAGATGAGCATTGGCAGTCGTGTGGTGTATGTCCGAGTTGTTCGGAACGAATTGCTAACTTTGCAAAAATTAATTATAAAGACCCGGTAAGGTACTCTAAAGATATACCCTGGGACAAATTACTAAAGGCAGCATGATATGTGTGCTATTTTAGGCTCTTTTAGTAAGAGAAAACTTCTTGATCTCTACCGTCTAAACGCATATCGAGGGGAGATGAATCATTCTATAACTTCCTTTGATTATGATAACGATGATAGACTTAGATTAGGTGTCTTGTTTCAAGACAATGGACCTCTTAATACAGAGGTACTAGATGCTTTTCAGGAGAGAGAAGATAGGTATTTTTTTGCTCACTCCCAAGCACCTACCACAGACACTAATAATATGCACCCAGCTGTGTTTGGTAATGCTATGCTGTGGCATAACGGAATTGTTAAACAATCTACCATTCCTGAAGATACTTGGGATACAGCCTGGTTATTAGAAAAAATTCTAGATTATGGTTGGAGTTCGCTATCACGCATTAACGGGACATTTGCATGTGTAATGTTTTATGTTAGTGAAATGTTCGTGTTTAGAAATGAAATTTCACCAATGTTTGTTGATGATAACTTAAACATATCATCTACCAAATTTGAAGGTTCACAGTCGCTGGAACCTAATACAGTATTTAAAATACATTTTAAAGATAAAAAACTAGTACCAATTGCGTATTTTGAAACGTTCGAGAATCCTTACTACCTTGGAGATGCCGCATGACATTTAAAATGTTTCCTGAAAGTGCTATGAAACATATTCAGAGTGCAGGAACACGTACTACGTTAACTAACGTGCAACCTGACGATGTACAACCCAATGCTGTTGATCTTAGATTAGAAAAAGTATTTCGTATTTTATCTAATGACTTTATTATTACTAATGAGGAAAAAAAGCATCGTGGAACAGAAGAACTATACCCCAATGATGATGGGTTCTTTGTATTGTTTCCTGGAAGTTATGAAATCGTCATGGAAAACATTATCAATGTGGGTGAAGGGGAAGCCGGCTGGGTCATTACTCGCAGCACTCTTAATCGTAATGGCTGTTATATCACTTCCGGTCTTTATGATTCGGGCTATCACGGGGTAATGGCCGGGGTACTTCACGTTACTACCGGGACGGCTAAAATTAAGAAAGGTACTAGAGTAGGACAGTACTTATGTTTCGATGCTGAAATGTTAAAAGCTTATGATGGATCATACGGGATAGGAAAAGAACACGATAAAAAATACGGAGGGTAGATGGGTAGGTTTATTAGTACAAAAACTTATGGTCATGAGAGGGGTTATGCGGTAGCATACCGTCAGTGGAGAGCAGACACACATTGCAATCTTATTCATGGTTATGCCTTGGCGTTTCATTTTGAATTTGAATGCGATGAAGATAAACTAGATCGAAGGAACTGGTGTGTAGATTTTGGCGGGTTTAAGTCGTTAAAGGAGCGATTGGATGACTGGTTTGACCATACTTTACTCGTGGCTGAGGACGACCCAGAATTTGAAACATTTAAAATGTTACACGAAAAAAAGTTATGTAAGATGGTGGTAGTGGAACGCACAGGTTGTGAAGGTCTTTCTAAATGGTTAGCAGATTACATTCAGGAAATTTGGATGGAAGAAAACGGTTATGGGGATGGAAGAGTACGTTTGCGTATGGTTAAAGTTATGGAGACGCCTAGCAATAGCGCTATGTGGATTGCATAGATGAAAGCAGCACTAATTACCGATACACATTTCGGTGCTCGGTCAGATTCAGTTTCGTTTGATAAGTTTTTTGAAAAATTTTATATGGAATGTTTCTGGCCGGAAATTGACAAGCGAGGAATAAAAACCATATTTCACCTAGGTGATTGTTTTGATCGTCGCAAATTTATAAACTTTAATTCACTTAATAATTGCAGACGTTATTTTTTCGATCAAGCTAAACAACGCAATATTCAACTAGTCATGATTGTAGGAAATCACGACACTTTTTTTAAGAATACTAATCATGTAAATTCACCTGGACTTCTTCTTCGGGAGTATGATAATATTGTCGCTTACTCTGGCCCCGTTGAGTATTCACTTGACGGATTATCTATTCTCTTAATGCCCTGGATTTGTACTGAAAACTACGAAGAGAGTATGGCTGCACTCAAGACAAGCTTTTCTCCGGTTTGTTTTGGGCATTTTGAAATAGAAGGTTTTACCATGTATAAAGGACATGAGAGCCATGAAGGTTTTTCTCCTAAACTTTTTTCTCATTTTGATTTGGTCTGCAGCGGTCATTACCATCATCGCTCCAGCCACGGTAATATATCTTATTTGGGTAATCCTTACGAACTTACTTGGTCTGATTACGATGATCCTAGAGGGTTCCATATATTTGATACGCACACGAAAGATTTAGAATTTATTGAGAACCCTTTCAAAATGTTTCATAAAGTATATTATGATGATGTTAAGAAAGAACCGTTTTTTTATGACCATTTAAAAGATAGCCATGTAAAGGTGATAGTCGTAAACAAAAATGATTTCTACCTTTTCGATCAGTTTATTGAAAAGTTGTATCAAATTAATCCTTTAGAGCTTAAAATAATAGAGGATATGTCGGAATTTGAAGCAGATGCTGTTCAGGATGAAAAGCTAGATGTAGAAGATACGCTTACCCTTCTCTCACAATATGTAGATAATATTGAGACTGATGCCGATAAAGAAAGAATCAAAACGTTAATGAAAACATTATACGTTGAAGCACAACACTTTGAAGAGACATGATACTATTTCAAACCATTAGATGGCGTAATCTACTTAGTACCGGCTCGCAATTTACCGAAGTCAAATTAAATAAATCTACTACGACGCTAATTGTAGGTGAAAATGGTGCGGGTAAAAGTACCATTTTGGATGCTATTTGTTTTTCACTTTTCGGTAAGCCGTTTCGAAACATCAATAAACCGCAACTGTTAAATAGTATCAATCAAAAGAATCTTCTGGTGGAAGTTGAGTTTAAGATTGGTACTAAACAGTATAAAATTTGTCGAGGGATCAAGCCTAATGTATTTGAAATATTTCTTAACGACAAGCTAATTAATCAAGATGCTGCATCTAAAGACTATCAAAAGTACTTAGAAGAACATGTACTAAAATTAAATTACAAATCATTCACGCAGATTGTTATTCTGGGTAGCGCGTCATTTACCCCGTTCATGCAACTACCTGCAGCACACAGACGTGAGGTGATTGAAGATCTGTTAGATATTAAAGTATTTTCTATTATGAATGAGGTACTAAAGCAAAAATCTAACGATGTAAAAATTAAAATTAGTGAAGTAGATAGTAAGATTGAATTAGGCAAGAGTAAGGTTAAATTGCAGCAAAACTATATTGAGACGTTAAAAGAAGATCAAAGAAAGCGAGAAGAAGATGTACAGCAACAGCTATCTGAAACGTCTAAAGAAATTTCACAATTGTCTGTCCGGATCCAAGATGAAAAGCAAATCAAATTGGATTTGGAATCCAGCATTTCTGATGCCGAGAGTAAGCGACAGCTACGTCAGAAAATGGAATCACTCCTTCGAAATCTTGCCGACCGAATTAAGACACAGGAAAAAAACATCTCGTTTTACGACGAACATGACGTATGTCCGACATGTAGTCAAGATATCAGCGATGAGGTCAAAGGACAGGCTGTATCCAAACATAATCACACTATCGCTGAAGTACAACAAGCCATACAGGATCTTTCTACGCAATACAACACTATTAGAGAAAGACTTAATGAAGTTGCTAGCATCGAACAAAAAATCTCTGAATGTCAAGATCGAATCATTGACATCAACTCCCAAATTATCGCCAATCAAAAGATCATACAAACACTTAATCAGGTGCTTCAGCATTCCGGTGAAAACACGGCTAATGTGGAAGAGGAGAAAAGCAAGCTTAAATTGCTGGCAAAAGAAATCGTACAATTTTCGACCGAGAAAACAAGTCTAGCTGAAGAAAAGCACTATCTTGAAATTGCTGGATTATTGCTAAAAGATACTGGTATAAAAACTAAAATTATCAGGCAATATCTACCGGTTATTAATAAGCTAGTTAACAAATACCTTCAAGCTATGGATTTTTTTGTATCGTTTGAGCTGGATGAGGCGTTTAATGAAACGATAAAATCTAGGCATCGTGATGACTTTAGCTATGCGTCATTCAGTGAGGGGGAGAAGGCTAAGATCGATCTGGCGTTATTATTTGCCTGGCGTAGTATTGCTAGAATGAAAAATTCCGCTAGTACTAACCTACTATTATTAGATGAAGTATTCGACGGTTCCCTGGATGTAAATGGTACAGATTATGTAATGACTATTCTTAATGCTATTGGTGAAGATAATAATATTTTCATTATTAGCCATAAAGATGCATTGTTTGATAAATTTCGTTCGGTTATTCGTTTTGAAAAGCATAATAACTTTAGCAGGATTTCACCATGATAAGAAAATCGCAACTTAATTTAGTGCCATCTAATAATCATATTTTATTTACCCCGCCTCTAGAATTTAAATTTGGCGGGGATATAGATGCAGAAATGCTAGCTAATATGATGTTGGAAAGAATGAAAGAGTTAGGAGGAATCGGATTATCTGCAAACCAAGTAGGTCTAAATATTAAGATGTTCGTTATGGGGTTTGAAACTGTTGAAATGGCTATCTTTAATCCAGAAATTTTAGAACAAGCTGGTGAAGTGGTAGAAGATGAAGGGTGCTTAACTTTTCCAGGTATTTTTGTTAAAGTAAAAAGACCGGAAACTATTAAAGTTAAATTTCAGAATATTAAAGGTGAATTAAGAGAAGAAGTAATTACAGGAATGACTGCTCGTATCTTTCTTCATGAATATGATCATATGATTGGAAAAACCATGCAGCATCGAGTTAGTAAATTAAAGTGGGATTTAGCAGTTAAAAAATATAAGCATAAAAAAGACAAGCTTATTAAGAAGTATACTCAAAAATCTTTAATTAACATTCAGAAAGAAATAGACCAACTCGACCATCCTAAGAGTACCTAAATAAAGTATTTTAGAACTTACGTGTTATAGATTTAGCATATTGTCTAAAGTAATAAAGACCGTGCTCGCATGAGTAGTAATCTCTCCCCTTACTAAATCCTTCCGGAATATCTTTCAAATCTTTAACCCTTATCTCTTGATCAGACCTGGGATTATGAGCCCATATAGTATCTTTAGCATGGTCGTTACCTATTTTTTTCAACGCCATGACACGTTTAGTTTCTTCGGTATGTTTTTTACCTTGAAACTGAGAAATTCCCTTTTTAGATTGAGATATTTTTTGTCTAACCCAGTCCGGTCTCGGTTTACCAAGCTTTCTTAATGATAATAATTTTCTAGTCTCTTCACTAATAACGTATTTTGGCCTGGCATAAAACTCTTTTATATCTGCCTGAGGATATGATCGAAGTAATCTGGTTTTAATTACCTCTACATATTCTTTATCTTTTATAGAGTTAACAATTTCATACTGATTGCCGTATTTTTTCTGAACTTCTTTAACCGTGCGATCAGAGACAATAATTAGGTTTGGTTGAATAAGATAAAAATGAATCATAGTTGATAGTGTAAGGCGCATACCAGCCAATAAGCCAGTATGCTACCCACAGGTCGTAAACGTTAGTCATGCATTTTTGGGCTTTGCCCAGGTATTAAATCCAAATCATCCATATTTGACATCATAGATGGCATGGGTTGTTGCATGGACTGTCTTTGAAATCCCCCACCCACAGGTTGATTAAACCCCGGTGAATAAGATTGCATAGGTCTGGAGGGCATGTTATGCTGACCCATGCCGTTTCCATTCATATTCATTCCATTCATTCCAGCTGCTTTAGCTCCAGCCATGGCAGCTTCTTTACCAGTTCCTGCTAGCATGATACCAGATAATGTACCGCACAAGAAAGTAGCTACTGGAATAATTAATTCAAAAAACTTTTGATCTATAGGGCTAATTGCATTAAGAGGTTGGGTAACAAACATAATAGAATAAAGAACGGTAAATACAATCCCAATGAGAGTGAAAGCCAAGCAGCAACCAATAATAAACTTAAGTCTAACCATGAGCTCATTTTCTGAATACCTTTCACCAGGTTTAGATACACGCTCTGGTTTATTGTGATTATTAGTTGTTTCTACAGGTTTGCTTTCTGCTTCTTCTTTACCAAAAATATCCTTCAAACTCATTTATTTCTCCTTACATTGAGCACAGGAAGAAGAGGGCGCTGAATAAGTAGCTACTCCTGCCTCACCTTTAAAAATATGTTCTGGACATTCTCTAGAAACTTCACAAATTGGTTTTTTGCAAAAATCTTTATCCCAATTATCTGGATTTTGACATGCGTACCGAAAACGGTTTTCACAAGATGCTAATAATAACGTGAGTAATATTACACTCCACGTCCTAACCATATTCCCTCCATTTCAATCGTTCTTCTGGTTTTTTTACTAAAGGCTTAGATTCTTCTTCCTTCTTAGACAAATACTTATCAAAAATAGCATTTCCAACCCATGCAGCCATATACCCCATAAAGTACCATTCACTAAATCTTTCTTCAACAATGAGATAAACAAAACCCCAGGTACTGACAATCCAGGCACCGAATCTTAAAAACTTCTTTTCATCTAAATGCCCGTCTTTGCATATAAGATCTTTCAGATCTATCTTAGATTCACTGTCTTTGTGCCAGGCATATAAAATACCAACTAGCAATACTACTACTATTATAAGAACAGTGCTTAGCCCCACCTGGGCTTTATTAATATCAGACCAATCTATCATTTATTAGCCAAAGGATTATCTAGAGCTTTCTTTAATTTTTCGTCCATATCTTTTTCTAATTTTTTTATCTTACCGTCAACTTCACGATCCTGTGCTCTAAGCTGTGTCTCGGTATTTCTTACAGCAGCAGCCACGTCTTTATTTAATTGGGTAGCAGCTGCATCAACTTGCTTCTGTGCTGCGCGAATTTCGGCCTTGGCTTCGCTAATGGCCCTGTCAATCTCTCGAGCCTGTTGCTTATTAGCTCTTTCAACTTCTTCTACAACCTTTTCTAGTCTGCGAAGATCACCCTTTAAGTCGTTCTTAATGTCTTTAGTATACTCAGCAGTCTTGTCAACACTTTCTTCTATGGATTTTTGTGCTTTGACTGTTCCTTCTTCTTGAACACTTAATCTTTTATCAAATTCAGATAAATCCGGGGCAATGTATTCTGCAATTTTCTTTTTCATGCTCTGATAATCTTTATATACTTCAAAAGCACCATACAATCCACCGAGAATAGAGGATACTAATGTAAACGCAACCATAAGTTTAGCGGGGGTAAACTCGTACCCTCCAATACTAATAACTGTATCTTTAGAAGCGTATTTTTTTACTGCAGCTTCTGCTTCGTCGATTTTAGCATCAACATTTTTAATTTCTTCTGACATTTTTAGTCCTTTTGTTTCCATTTAGATAGGTCTATTTCTATGTCCTCTTTTTTCTTTTTTCCAGTAATACCGGCTAAGATAAGAGTAAAAAGTATGAAACCAAGTACATCTATAATGACATTTGCTGGAATATTACTATAGTCTACCATTACTATCTCCTATATTGCTGATCTACCATTTCTTGATGAATTTTATCACTAGCCAACTGCCTTAATGCCCTAACATTATCTACTGTCTTTTGATTACGATAAATTTCTTTAGGGGCATAAAAATTAGCATCGCTTAATACCACCATATAACTATTAAACCCAGCAGGAGTCCTAGCAATATTGCTAATAGAAACTCCCCCAGCAACGTCGTTATCTTGAACATTTTGATTAACTCCTGCAGATTTAATTTCTTGTTTCCTTTCCTCAATTTTTGGTTTATTTTCCATTATAGAGTTTATGGGATCAGCTCTATTAGTTAGGAAATTATTATTATTATTTGGTGTCTCATTAATCTGATTTTTTAAAGGGTTAATTAAAGCAACTACTTGATTGATTGTAGTGTTTGTAGTAGACTGCGATTGTGAAGCTACTGGATTAATTAATGCTATACTTAAAGATGAGTTATTTGTACTTTCAGCTTGCACAGAATTAGTAGTTAGACTGAAAATACTACTTTGAGCAGGGGGCTTATATCCTTGCTCTTGTTGAACTATGGTTACGTTTTGAGTTTGAGTACTTTGATTTTGCAAATGTGTGGTTGAACTTTGCTGTTGTATGCCAGGTAATTTAAAAGAATCTGTAATGGCTGTTGTTGGTAGTTGAAATAACAAAAGAGATTGCGATGCCTTATCTTTAGCTTCTATTAAAATATTTGGTTGAACCGGCATACTATTCTGAATACTTTCTTTGCTTAATTTGTCTGCAAGTTTTTCAGCTTGTTTAATAGTTTGTTGAGCAGTTTTATCAGACTCTTTAACTGCTGATTCAGCTGCCTGCATTGTTATTTTTTCTTCACGATTTTGATTATCTTGAATTTTAAATAAGGTGTCTACCAATTTATCAATATCAACTTCTTTATACCCCTCTTCATATTGATCGTCATCTTTAGCGACAGCACCATCATGGTCTTTATTTTCTTTTAGAGTAGGGGGCGGAGGTAATGTTTCCGAAGAGTCAGTTGTTGAGCTATAATGTTTAATATCACTAGTTGGAGTAGTATTGTTTTTAGCTAACTCTTGAGTAAAGTTTGGACACTCTGGGCTGAATAGGGGGTTGTTTTTACATGGATCTGGTTTATATTTTAATTGAAAGCTAATATCTCTAACTTCTGGGCCGTAAGGTCCTGCCCAATAATTATTATCCATTCCTATGAAGCCAAACTGAACGTTACCTACTTGATTTTCCCTATATCCAACTTTAGTATTTACCCAATTAGCACTCCAATTATACGATGTCCAATTATGTAAAAAATTTAGATTGTAATTGAGAGATTCTAAAACTTTAGAATCACCGGAACTATACAGCTTAACGTAAGCAGAGAGATTGTCTTGCCTACCATCATCCCACCCATTTCCATTTTTAGACGTCCATCCGAAAGTAAATCCTGTAGTTACTAAACCGGTTCCTCCGTAAGGTAATGCTTTACCAACATTCACCTTTTGATGTATATCAACCATACCAAAAGAAAAGTTAATATCTCCCGAGGGTCTAACTATTGGATTTGGTCCACAATAGCCTGGATCTCCCCAAGCCCAGCATGTAAGACTATTTTGAAATACAGCATTCTGCCAAGTACTTGTAGTGGGAGTAGCTGTTTGTGTATTATTTACTAAATTACCAGTAATGTCAATAGAAGTTGTTTGACTGTTAGCAACAGAAATTAAACCTATTACAGTAAAAATAATAAAGGCTACAAACCATTTAGAATGTTTATAGCTATAGTTTTTATCCATTATTTTACCATTTTTGGCATTTTATCTGGATTTTTTAACCAAGCCTCCTTTGCTTGCTCACCTATTAATCCTTCATAAGGGCATGGAGTTCCTGCCATAATCATAGCATCGAATACTCTTCGATCTTGACACATAGTAGCCACTGCAGCAACTTTCATACCCATATCGTAGAGTGTTTTACTTAGTTTTAGTCGCTCACAATTCATATCTCGTTGTGTAGCTCCTAAACTAAACCCTAATATTTGCGTTTGTGCTGCTCCACTAATTCCTGTTGTACATAGATCAGGGCTTCCTCCAGACATCATTGCTGGAGCTATTGCTGTTGGAGGGGGTTGAATAACGCGCTGCGTAATGTTCGTATCATTTATATTTCGATTTGTCATATCACCTTGTTGAATATTGGTGTTAACATTCGAACTAGTGCTTTGATTTAAATTTGTGTTAGTTGTTGTAGCAGTTGAATTATTAATATTTCTATTTGTCATATCTCCGGTCTGCACATTATTAACATTGCTAGTGCTAGTATTCACGTTGTTATTGTTGTATGTCATTGTTCCTGTATTGATGTTTGTATTAGTACTTGTGCTGGTGCTAGCATTGTTATTATTGTTTGTTATCGTTCCGGAATTAATATTTTCGTTTCTACTAGTACTAACATTTGTATTTTGATTAATATTGGTCATGGTCCCGGTATTTACATTATTATTGTTATACGTCATAGTTCCGGAGTTAATATTTTCATTTCTGTTTGTACTGTTTGTGACATTGTTATTATTATATGTCATCGTACCAGTATTAATATTATTATTGGTGTATGTTACAGAACCGCTTAACGCATTGTTATTATTGTAAGTAACAGAACCTGACATCCTATTATCGTTTATATTGGTAGCTGTACCACTTTGAACATTGTTATTAGTGTTTATGCTTGTGCTTGTGCTTGTACTGTTATTAACATTGGATGAGTTACTGTTAACTGTGCTTACGGATGTTGAATTCGTATTACTAGTACTTACGTTATTAGTAGAAACTGTACTCGTACTGTTACTAGTTGAATTAGTATCAACTAGAGATCTACCCCCATCGTAGTTACCCTGGTCAATCATACCAGTTGTACTGGTAGTTGTTCCATTTGTAGTAGATTGAGTACTTGTGATTTGAGCTGCCGCATTCACAGTAATCATAATAAAGAGAACAGCTGCAATATGCTTTATTGCATTCATAAAATCTCCTTATTCCCGGAATGGGATCAAATATTTATGTAAAGTAATTTTTTATTAATAAATTGATAATAATTAAAGAATAGTATATAATGAAAACTCTAAAAGGAGGGTTTATGTTTATGTCAAGGTGGAAAGAAAATTATTTGGCAGATCTAGTTAATCACTCAGTTCTCCTCGAACAAAAAATAAAGGAAAGACTGGAAGAAGAGTTTAACAAAGGATTTGACACTCGTGATGAAATGAGGGAAGTTTTTCTAGAAATAGCTGATGAGTTTAACGTAGCTCCCAACATTGTTTGGGGAATTTATTATGATGGTGACTGGTAAATTTAATTAACTCTATAAAAATATTTCATTAAAAAATTATAAGTTATTTAAGCCTCCTATGGATAAGTAATAAACACCATAGGAGGTTTTTTATGTCTAACACAATTAAGAATTTAGAAAGTGCATTGGCTGGCGAATCCATGGCCCATATTAAGTATAGGTATTTTGCCAAGATTGCTCGTGAAGAAGGGTATGAAGAAGTAGCTAAACACTTCGAACATACTGCCGATCAAGAAATACTCCATGCCTGGGGTCATTTACAACTGTTAATTGGTAAGCCATCTACCAAAGAATGTTTGGAAAAAGCTATTGAAGGGGAAACTTACGAGTTTACAGAGATGTATCCTTCGTTTGAAAGTCAAGCTAAAGCAGAAGGCGATAGACAGGCGTTATCAGAATTTCAAAATCAAATTATTGAAAGTTCTGAACATGCTGAACAATTCAAACAGCTATTAGCTAAAGCGGAATTGCGTTTTAAAGCATTAAAAGGTGTGGAAGAACGACATGCAGCTGCTTACAAACAAGTATTAGGAGGTTTACATGGTTAAGCATCAGTGCCCGGTATGTGAATATATTCACGAAAACGAAAGTGATATACCTTTCGAGCAGTTGCCAGAAGATTTTCTTTGTCCAGCCTGCTCAGTTGAAAAAGGCTGGTTTCAAGAAATTCCTGCATAGGTTCCAATTCATTATATCTTAATCTTATTTAACTTTGTTTTTCTCTTAAATATTAATGAGGATTAACCTCACAGGAGAAGCCAATGAAGTTAGAAATGCGCGCTTGGGATTTAGATATTCGTCTAGAAATAGAAGATGAAAATTCCTATAACCAGTTAGAAGTTATTCAAGCAGTTAAAGATCTATTAGATACTTTAACTACGTACAGCTCAGTAAACTTATCGATAGTTTCAGTTCCTCAAGAAGAAGAAGATGATGATAGAAACCTGGTTGAAGAGGATTCGAGAAACTCTGTTATTTAATGGATTATCGTTCCATCTTTATATCAGATATACATTTGGGTAGTAAGGGATGCAAGGCAGAAATACTGAACAGTTTCCTTAAAAGCAACTCTGCAGACAAATTATATCTTATTGGTGATATAGTAGACGGTTGGAAAATCCAGCAAAACAAATGGGCTTGGAAACAAGCCCATTCTAATGTAGTTAGAAGAATTTTAGGGTACGCCAAACGCGGTACCAGCGTATATTACATAGCAGGAAATCATGATGAGTTTTTAAGACCTATGATTCCCTATGGAATATCATTCGGAAGAATAGAAATAGCTAATCAATTCTCGCATGTAGGGGTTGATGGTAAGCGTTATCTTGTTGTACATGGAGATTTATTTGATGGAATTACTAGACTGGCTCCATGGATCAGCTTTTTAGGAGATAAAGCTTATGACATTTTACTCGTTCTCAATTCCTCTTTTAATAGGATCAGACATAGATTTGGATTCGGTTATTGGTCTCTTTCTCAATTTCTTAAACAACGCGTAAAGCGAGCTGTGGATTTTGTATTTCAGTTTGAGCGCAATCTTATTGACTATTGTGACAAGCGTGGTTTTGACGGGGTTATCTGCGGACACATCCACAAAGCAGAAATCAAAGAAGTGAATGGAAAAATTTATATGAATGACGGAGACTGGGTAGAAAGCTGCTCAGCTCTGGTAGAGCACCATGATGGAAGATGGGAAATAATCTATTGGAAAGAAGAAGAACATGTGGATCCTATTTCTAATAGTAGTGAACATTTACGATTCAACTGACATTCCTGGAAGAATTCAACTTCAATTTAAAGATCAATTAAGCTGTGAACAGGCATTACAAACCATGACAAGTTATGTAAAGTTTCCTTGGTTTAGAGTAGAGGGAAAATGTGAAAAAAGTACTTATAATAACCGATAATTTACCGGATCAAATTAATGGCGTGGTCACCACGTACAAAAATATCGAAGCTTGTGCGCTTTTGGATGGTTATAGGTTTGTTTATATTACTCCCGGGGACTTCCGCTACATTGATTGCCCTGTCTATCACGAAGTCAAGATTGCCTATCCCCGGGAAATCGGCAAGAAGATTGAGGAGATATGTCCGGATTATATCCACATCGCCACAGAAGGTCCTGTGGGTTTGTGGGCTAGAGCATATCTTACAAAACATCATTATCGCTACAATACTGCTTATCATACTAAGTTCCCTGAAGGACTTAAAACCTTATTTGGAATACCTGAAAAATTTACTTGGGCTTATGTAAAATGGTTTCACAAACATACTGGTAAAGTTCTTACTACTACCGAAAGTATGGCTGACACGTTGAGAAAAAAAGGTTTAAAAACTATAATACCATGGACAAGAGGAGTTGACAGAAATATTTTTAATCCTTCTCAGAGATTTTTTACTAGGGATTATAATGTTTTGTTAAGTGTAGGAAGAGTAAGCAAGGAAAAGAATTTAGATGACTTTTGTAGCATTAATCTACCAAATACTAAAAAGATTTTAGTTGGCGATGGTCCTTATATGGAAGAACTATCTAACAAATATAAAGATGTACAATTTGTTGGGTATAAAACAGGTAAGGATCTATCATATTATTTCGCCAATGCGGATGTTTTTGTCATGCCATCCAAATGGGAAACATTTGGTATAGTTATGATAGAAGCTATGGCGTGTGGGACTCCAGTTGCTGCTTATCCTACACAAGGTCCTTTGGATGTTGTGGAACAAGGAGTAACCGGTTTTCTTCACAACGATTTGAACGAGGCTATCAAACAATGTCTCAAGCTGGATAGAGAGAAGGTGTATCAAGCCAGTCTCAAGTGGAGTTGGGAAGATGCCTGGAATATTTTTAAAAATAATTTAATTGATAAGTAACAGTAACCCGGCAGTTGCCGGGTTTTTTGTTTGAGCCTATAATGATAGGTATGATAGTCGTTCAAGAAACCACCCAATGGGATGACCTTAACATGGTCAATCATATTTACTTTATGTCCGATAATAAGCGTTACATTTACGCTTATATGCGCGGGGATACAGGTGAATCTACTACATTCAAAAAACCTATAGAGATTTCTACTAAGGGTAGAACGTTTGATATTATTAAGAAAGTAGATGATAGCAGCCCAGGAATAGCAGTTACAGGTTCTAAAGGCGATGTCTATTATGTTACTGAAGATAACGGTAAGTACTCATGTACCTGCACAGGCTTTACTTTTCATTGAACATGCAAACACATTAAACAGGTGAATAATCATGGATAACAATGTCGAGTTAAATTTATTATGCGATATTATCTTATCAACACAAAAGTCTATTCCAAAAATATATCGTAAAGAGTTTTATAAGCTGCTTATAGATCATTTTGATTATTATCAAGTGGAAAATATTGAATCTTGTTTAGGAGAGGACCCGGAGTTTGATCAAGCATTCAACGAATTATTTCCAAATGGGGGTACCAATGAAAGCCATTAAAGAAAAACCAACCAAGACATCTAAACCTAAAGCTACTAAAAAAGTTGCTGTTGCGAAGGTAGCTAAAGAAGAGCCTGTTTTGAAAGAAGGTATATACAGTACTAGACATGTACAGGAAGACGGTTCAGTTAATCTGATTATTGATTGGGATAAACTTAAAGAACATATTAAACTTACCTCTTAGCTCCTATTTCAAGAAAAGAATAAATATATTATTCTTAAGGAGTTTATATGACCAAATCTTTTTTCTCTATTCGCGAAGAGGTTCAAGTAAAAAAAGACAATTACTCATGGGGTAAAATGATGACTGTTCATCATGGAAAGGAGAATTCCTACCCACTTCACCCCGAACATCAGGCTAGCATTAAGAATTTAAAGCCTGGGGAGTCTACATCTTTTACTGACGAAACTAATCGTAAAGTAACAGCATCCAGAGAAGGTGACATGATTCATCTTTCCGGTAAAGGTTCTAATAAAAAGACCACGGTTGCCTACAGTCATTTTGCTGAAGAAGCATCACCGATGATCAAGCCTCCCAAGAACGAATTTGCTAAGAAAGAAGATGCGTTCGCCCATGCCAAGAAGCATGGCGGCAAGGTCATGAAAAAGACATTCATACATCCGACCTCTGGTATGAAAAATGTAAGTTATGTCGTTAGGGAAGAACTTGAAAGTGTGGCGGAAGCAGGACCTTTTAGTTATGGTTATAAACCTCCTCGCAAAGGATCGGTAGCCTATCATGCTCTTATGAAGCGTAAAGAGCAGGAAAAGAATAAGCCTCCTATTGAGCCTAAAGATCAAATGGTAGGAACTGCCAAGTTAGTTAAAGAGGAAGATGATGAGCTTAAAGCAGCCATTAACAGGCGTAATGAGAATCGAAAGAAGATGAAGTTCTCTGATGCAGAACATATCTATGCAAAAGAATTTGATGCTATTATGAAGAAAAGAGGTTATGGTAAACATAATCCTATCCCTTTGAGGCTTAGTGATAAGGATATGGAAGACTAATATGGCAAACAAACTTCATAAGAGTGCAGAGGAAGTAGCAAGGGCTTTTCATAAATGAAAAAATTTAAACAAATTAGATCGGCTCATGAAAAGTTTAAAGCCAGCATGAAACGTGCAGGTTACGACATGGATGCAGGCGCCAAGCGTCTTCAAGATATGTTAGATAAACATAAAAGAGAACGTGAAGAGTTAGAAAAAAAAATACAACAGTTGAAAAAGGTATAATTATGAGTTATCATGATCCTGAAGATGTTAACATGAAGTTTATCTACGAGGATGTCAACGAGTTTATTCAAAAAGCTAGCTACCAATACGATCCTATGCAGATTTCCACTTGTATGCTAGCTCAAGCACTTTCTATAGCTAAGACTTGTTTAGAACCAGAGGATTTTGAGAAGTTTATTAAGTATGTTTTTAATAATAGAAATAGAGTGAAACCTTATGAGCATAAAGATTAATGATTTATTAAATGATGAAATTTTATATAATATTAATGAGGAATCATGAGCGATAAAGCCTTTAATCAATATGACCGATTTGATCTGGAACAGCAAATTATGACATGCTGGAATATTGTGGAAGACCTTAAGGTTCTCAGTGATAGTATCTTGGAAGGAGGGACTCCTGATGAAAACGCCAATATTTGTATAGGGATAGAAGCTCTCTATCAAAAAAAGTTTGATAAACTATTCCGTATCTTTGAATCGCTCGTTCAAGAAAAGAAGTTAACATAATGCTAGTACTAGAATGGATTGTTATAGGTTTTTTTTCTGCTGTAGGATGGAAAGGAGCCGATATTATGTTCGACAAAATGGGTTGGGAACCAACTTCGGTATCTCAGCAACTAGATACTACCCCTAGACAACCTAAAGATGAGAACAAAAACCATTGCATTATACTTGAATCACCCCAACTGTTCTGTACAGTCCGTGAACGGGGTCATGAGAGCACTAAGCAATAACTATCGTTTCAAAGTATTTACTAAACATCCTGTCGATTCTAATTTTTATGATGATGTTGATATTATTTGTTTTCCAGGAGGTCTAGGTCATAGTGACACTTTTGATACTATTGCTTTTCATCACGTTGATAGCATTCGCTATCTCGTACTTCGAGGACGACCATATCTAGGTATTTGCATGGGTGCTTATTGGTGTGATAAGCATTACTTCGATATTCTAGAAGAAACACGCGTCGTTCAATACATTAAACAACCCCATACTTGTACACGACGCCCCCATGCCAAAGCCATGCCTATTTGCTGGGAAGGGGAACGAGACCATATGTTTTTTTATGATGGATGTACGTTTACAGGCGGAAGATATGAAACGGTGGCTACTTACGATATAACCCAGTATCCTATGGCTATCATACAAAAAAATATAGGAATGATTGGCTGTCATCCAGAATCAGAAGCGTTTTGGTATTCTATGTATCCTAGTATTAAAGTTCCCTGGCATCAGGGTAAACATTTTTTATGGTTGGAACATTTTGTGAGGAAATTATGGCATTCATCGTAAGAGAAGAAGAGGTAGTTCCTATAGCAATACCTTTAGGTAAGCGAGTAAAAATTGGTAGCGCTTATAATCCTCCGTTAGAAAATTACGTATCTAATGATCAGTTATGGATTCAGGATGTATTTGCGTTTAATCAGATACCCTGGTATGCTATTCGTAACCGAGCAGAAAAATGGCTGTTTTTAGTAGCCCTTTGGGGAAGTGTCGTCTATATGTTAAACATGCTTGCTCGTTACCTCATGTGATAGTATAATGAACTGACTAATCAAGGAGATTATGATGCGCGGACCTAATATGAGTTACTGTATGATGGAAAATACCTCGCTGGCTCTAGAGCAGGTACTAGACTATATGAATGAAGCATATGAAAAGAATGATATAGAAGATTTTTTTAGCATGTCAGGGTACGAGTTACAGGGATTTGAATCTCTTAAGCAGTTATGTGAAGATTTCCTAAAAATAGCTGACCTGTTAGAAGAACGTAAAGCTTATCTCCCCGAGCATCTCAATGATTAACATGGAACGTTGTAACTTAATTCTGGAGATTACAGTTAATGAAAACATATACTGTTGATGAATTATTTTCAGACATTCCTGGCGACCCGGCTAATGTCCTTCTTACTTTTCCCCCGGAGATGCTAGAATCAGTATGCTGGGAGTCAGGAGATACTTTGAATATTCGTACCGAAGACGACAAAATTATCATTGGAAAAAAACATGACCGGTCCCAACGGAGAAACAAAATGAAAGTGTGGATTGATCCGCCCAGCGGCTGGCGCTATGGATTTCCTAAAATCTATGATCCTGATTGCGGTAAACCTGTCATGGAATGGTTAGTTAATGAAGGATATCCGCAGGCAGAAATTGATGCTTTAGGTCAAGTATTTTTTACTAGGTCCTGGGGAGTGGATGAGGATGCAGATGACCAACCTTGAAGTAAATTGCTTGGATGAGGATGGATATCCAACCGAAGAGTTTCTGACCAGTATTGAAATCTGGAGGGATAGACCTTATACTGAGCTGATGGATTACATTAAACCTTATTGGAGGTATTCGGACTTTGGTTATTGGGAAGAGCAAGAAGTTGAAAACCAGCACGGCAGAATGGTGACTGAATATTCTATTAGTACTGGTGGTTGGTCTGGCAATGAGAGTATCATTAGAGCACTACAGGACAATCATATCTTCTGGATTCTTTGTTGGTGTAGCAGCCTGCGAGGCGGACATTATGTATTTGAGGTGAGCAATGAGTAAACATACGCTTACTAGCGTATGAGGTACTGAATGGGAAGATTAGCATATGGTTCATGCTAAAGCGGAAGAACGGAAGTTATTATGAATGAAATAATACCCTTATAAATATAAAATAAATATAAAAGCTTATCTTCCTAAACATAAAATGATTAGCAAAAATAGCATAGATCGATGTAATTTAATATTAGAAACGCTGTTAGATCATTCATTAATTGAAGATTGGTGGGATTCCCCCAATCGAGCGTTTAACATGCTTACCCCTTATGAACAGTTTCAACTAGATGAGCAGGAGGTGTTAGATTATCTATATAAACATTTACATCCAAAATAGCTCGGTTTGTAGAGCAGCACCGATAATAATTTTAAAAAGCCATCGTAACGTAACGGTGGCTTTTTTTTTGTTTGGGGTTACAATGGATGTATAGTGAATAAGGAGATAGAGATGGCTAAGTTACTAATTCAGACTCAAGTATTCGAAAACTACGCCTGGGATGCTGAGGGCAACCTGGGAACTGGTGAAAATGCCTACTGGAAGGCCAAGGGCGGAAACGATTATGTCGTCAAATCCTTCAAGGACTTCAATCGCGTTACCGAGGTGGTGATGGCCCTGCGAGGGCAGGTTGAGCGGGACAACGATGCTTTTCGTGAGCTTATCATCGGTTGGGAAGTGGTTGCTGATGACTATCTTACTCAGTTTGAGAAGGATCAGCTGGAGTATGAAGGGAAAATCACGTACCCGGCGATTGAGTTAACCTATGGTGGAGAGAGGGCCAATAGAAGTAATGAAAAAGATGAAGTATGAAATTCACCGAGGATTCACCGAGACTCGTACCGGGCGTGAAATCCCTCTATACCATGTAGTTGATCCTCGCGATGGTTACATTTTAGACAGCTTTAGCCGGCGTTACTTTGCAACATACTATTGCAATCTCTGGAATTCTAGGGATTTCCCCGATAATAACCTGCGAAGTAACGTAACAGTTGATTTTGGTCCTGATGCCTTTACAATGGATGTATAGTGAAAAAGGAAACGACATGGCAAAGATGAAAGACATAATGATAGTTCTACAGGAAGAGATAAACAAAGGTGAGCTCACGCTGGAGCAGATAGCGGTCAAGTATGATGTACCGATGGACTGGGTGGATACGGCTTTTGGTGAGGTCGTGGAGCAGGAATACATGTCTGGTGACTTCTGGGACGATAGTTACGACGAAGAGGATGAATAAGATGATGACCAGAGAAGAATGGCTTAAATGGATTGAGCAGACCTGGCAGCAGTGCCAGGAGCAGGCGTGAAAGCACAAGGAGTATATATGAAAGAAGATATCAAAGTTAAGTTAGAAGAAGTCCGTAGCTTGTTAAAGCAGGCTACGATGAATGGAAACAGTTTAGAGAGTACGGCTGTATTGGCGGTCATGGAGCGTAATCTAAACAAATTGCTTGAGTATATTGATACGTATCTGGATTGATATGAAAATGTATTACGTAGCATTGAACCGCCCAAAAACCTTTTACGATGGAGGCTGGCGTAATTTCATTGCCACGCCGAGTTTAGGTAGGGCGAGGTACTATGCCAAAAAACTCAAGCGTAAGTACCGGCAGATTGATGTCCGGGAAAAAGGTAAAAAGTTACCGTATGTACTACCTGGGAGTTGGTTATGAACGAACGAATGAAAGAATTACTAGATCAAGCCGGATTCATTCTTTGGAAAGACGAGGACTGGAATCCAGGAGATATCGTCGATTGGAGTGCACGTTACGACGATGAACTTCAAGAACTCATTCAACTCATCGTCCATGAAAGTGCCGATTGGATTCATGAACATGTAGGCGCTATATCAGAAGAAGCCCGAGAGGACCTCCTTAAACACTTTACGTAACGCTTGCCACAAACGCTTGCCATTTCCTGGAGTGACTCTAATATGTACGTATAGGAGAAAGACATGGAACGAATACTTAAGACGATCAATGAAGAGTTACAAATCCTGGGTCAAGAGCATTACGATAGTATCGTGGATCAGGCCTGGGAAGATATGATGATGGAATATTGGCAGCTCGAATTAGATAGAAGGAGTGCTTATGAATGATCTACACGTAGCCATCGGAATGGCATTAACGAGTTTGGCATTGTTTATTATGATAGGAATGGGAGTGATAGTATGAGAATTGTGACTGATCTAGGCTTGGTAAGGGTGGTATCTGGTGGAAATCCGTTCAAGGATGTCTATGATATCGTGGTAGAACAAAGATTGCATAGTAATCATGCATGGATGTTTTATCAAGGATTCAATAGTCTGAGTGATGACTATGCATATACGAATGCTAAGGAATGTGCATTTAGATTGATGAAGAAGATGGCTGAAGAAATAGCTGAACGCTGTTAGCTGTAGGCTATCGCTGTTAGCTGTAGGCTATCGCTGTTAGCTTTAGTATTCATAAGGTTATATGATTAATCATCGTTAATAATTATAGAATTCGTAGATTACGTAGGAAATAGTTATTCTACATTGATAGGGAAATGGTTAGGGAAAATCAGTAAAATTTTAGTACAGAAATGCAGAAATTTGCAGTATTTTCACCATTTTCCACTGGGCCGAACAGGTTTTTCACACACTTTTACCCATACAGGCTGCCCCGGTAATTTTCCTATAAAAATCAATGATTTAGCGGGTTACGGCGTAAAGTTGCACTTTTTACTGGTCCCCCTATAATGATACGTATGATGAATAAGGAATCCACGATGAGAGTCGCCTACCAGCACCCCGTTACCATGCAGTTGTTCAGCATTCCGCTGGCAGCACTGGCTACCTACAAGAGACGTGATGCCGCCCTTCAGAAGATGATCGATCTGCTGGATGGTCTCGATCCCAGGGCTACCCGTCCTTCTCCCGAGCTCCTTCGCCAGCGTAAGATCATGATGGCCGCCAAGCGAAAGATCGAGCGTGAAGGTTGGACTTGCACGGTTGTACACTAATTACCACATACACACAGGAAAGAACATGAACCAAGCAGAACTAGATCGCCGCCAGCATCATATGAATACCTTCGGTATGGACAAGGTAGAATTGGATCGCATTGTAGATCTCCACACCAACCTCCCACATCTGATTGCCTCTATGTTGTCGGACATTCAGGAGATGCTCACTTTCCCGGCTACCAAGACACGTGATGAAGCTATTCGCAAGCAGCTGAATTGCATCAAGTACGTGACGTTTGAAGAGCTCGCACGGTCAGGTAGATAATAATGATTCTTAATTATAAAGCCAAGCTAGATCACTACAATGCCTGGCTCATGGATCCAACACGGGAACTCACGGCGATCTACCCTGGGTTTGATAAGTCCAATGAAATCAATGAGTTAGATACCCATACCAGTCGTACGGACATTAAACCCAAGAAAATCAAGGAGTTAGCAGTCCGTAACAGACCAGTTGCACTTTCTACTGGTGCGTCTACAATGGATACATCAGTTGAGAACACACACATTACTTCACAAGGAAACAGTATGAAAAAAGAAACCAACCTTCAGCGTGCTACCGACCTCGTTCGTATTGGCATCGATGCAGGTGTTCGCAAGGGCGATATGATTCAATCGATTCAGGATCTGTTGAACGTATCGCGTTCGAACGCTTTTGTGTACTTTACCAAGGCTTGCAAGATCCTCGGTACCAAGATCACCGTCGATCGCGATCAGCAGAAGCAAGATCAAGCCGATGCCAACGCGTTAGGTGTTCGTGTAGGTACGGCGCTTCCCCGTAAGGCTCGTAAAGTGAACCCGGTCACGGAGCTGGCCCCGGTTAAGGCTGCCGCCAAGATCGCCGAGATCGATCGAGTAATCGCCGGTCTTCGTCAGTCTGGTGCTACGGTTTCGCCGTTTTCGGGGTTGGGTCAGTAATAACCGTACAGTTGCGTCAGGTACTGTTTGGGATTACAATAGATCTATCAGTTAAGAAATCAAGGAAGATTCAAGATGATTCAGTTTGAAAACGGTAAATTCGTCGGTTACGTTAACGGTAAGGCTATTGTGAAGTCCACCTCAGAGTACTACGTCAAGCGCAAGGTTGCGGAGATGTCATCGGTTGATCCCGCCTATAAGGCTCCAACACCGGTGTCATCGTTTGGCATCAACACCCGTTTTTCGTTCCTGGAGCAGATGGTTTCCATGGTAGCCGATGGAACGATGGCATCGTGTGTGATCACCGGTGAAGGCGGTCTAGGTAAATCTTACACTGTTCTAAAAAGTCTGGAGACCGCCGGATTCACCAACATCACCGATCTTGCCCAGTTCCAGGTAGGTACCAAGATCAACCTGTCCAAGTCCTATCGTGTGATCAAGGGCTTTAGTACGGCCAAGGGTCTGTATCGTACGTTGTTTGAGTCCAATGGCATGACCATTGTGTTCGATGACTGCGATTCGATCCTCAAGGATGACGTAGCCAGGAACCTGTTAAAGGGTGCCTTAGACAGCTACTCCAAGCGCTATATCTCCTGGATGGCTGATATGCGTGATGAGGATCTACCTAAGTCGTTTGAGTTTACTGGTCGTGTGATCTTCGTCAGCAATATGCCGATGGAGAAGATCGATCAGGCTATCAGAACGCGTTCGATGTGTGTAGATCTTAGCATGACCGAAGATCAGAAGATCGAACGTATGGAAGTGATTGCAGCTTCTGATGAGTTCTTACCTGATGTGTCGGATGTGGCTAAGACAGCTGCTCTTACCTTCCTGAAGTCCAATACAGGAATGATACCGAATCTTTCTCTGAGGAGCCTGATTCAGGTAGCTAAGATCGCCGCCAGAGGCGGTCAGTGGCAAGATCTAGCCAAATACGTCCTAACGCAGGGGTCGTAAGACCTGGCAGGGTTCGTAGTACGTATAGGGGGAGTGGCGAGTACCGCCTACTCTTAAACAACCATCCATGGTGCCCCTAAGTATAGAGTCTATGGTGATAGGTTGCTATCGTGACTGGGAAACAGATCGGAAGAGCACACGTCTGAACTCCAGTCACTCTCGCGCATCTCGTATGCCGTCTTCTGCTTGAAAAAAAAAACAAA
>OGWI01000005.1_pt1 | contig 26944 bp, 45 predicted proteins | sample 1576021 | NCBI WGS metagenome assembly OGWI01 (sample SAMN07581557, study PRJEB24739) | freshwater metagenome | place: Singapore | collected 2015-04
GTTTCCCAGTCACGATACCGCGCAACTTACGCAACAGATTTGTTTGTTTCCATTTTTGTCGGTGTAAGTCCCTGTTGCTGTATGACCACACTTCATTAGTTTTGGTTCAGCCATTTTATTTTTCCTTTCGTTAGGCTTACCTAGATACTATTACTTTTTATTTTGTAAAGATACTTTATTTCCCTATTTCTATAAAAAATGAAAAATGTATCACTTGCCAAATAATAAAAATAAAAAAGTTGGTCTAGGTATTTAGCACCTAGACCAACTTGACTATTTATTTTTTAGCGATAGCCAAAACAATAGCACCGAAAATAAGGGTTATACCAAACCAGCAACCAAGCATTAGGGCAACAGGGTTGCCACCAATAGCCGTGCTATCTAACCACATACCAGCGATTAGGGAGTAGCAACCTAGACCCATTAGTAAAAACTTCATTAGTTCCCCTTACGCTTGATAGCCGAGCCAGCGAACACTAGCGAGATTATTACGCCTAGCACTAGACCATTAGACCAGACTTCGCTTAGGCTACTAGATTGACCAGCACCATTAGCAACTAGCAAGGCATAGATTAGCACCCAAGCACTAGCAACGGCAGGGGTGATTAGAATACCTGCTAAGGCTCTACGAACTACATACTTGTTCATTTCACTTCCTATCTACTTAGTGGTTCATTGGATTTTCCAACACATACAGACTATCAACAAAAACTATTCGGTGTATAGATTTATTTTCGGTATTTTTAGAAAAAATGAAAAATGTAATACTTGGCAATAGATAGAGATAAAAAAGTTCCCCTAACCTTTTCAGGCTAGGGGATTACTTTTAGATCCGGTTAGTCTTCATCTTCATCTTCATCTTCATCTTCGTCTTCTTCTTCACACTGACCAGCACACCATTCTTCGTCACAGATTTCGCAAGGTTCAGTTTCAGTAGCACCTTGCTCAATAAGGGTCGTGTAGCCAGCGTTAGGGTCGTCGTGGTTAGTTTCTACTGCTTGGATAAATCGCAAGGCACAAGACTTAGCAAACCATTCTTTTAGGGTTGCCAATAGTTCGTCGTGGCTCATCTCGTCGCTTGTCCTAATCTCGTCGTATTCTAAGCGTCGCATTTCTGCCACCTGCTCGTCATCCATTAGAACATAGATTTTGTGGCAAGTATCAAAGGCAATACCCTTAGCACCTACCAGCCCTAAATCTACTTCATCCCAATCTATAACTGCCATTTTCATTTCCTTTCGGTGAGCCTTTTTGCTCACATAACTATCTAACTACTTTTTTCCTAAAAAAGTTCCTATTTGGAAAAACTTTTTTTCCTATTTTTAGAAAAAATGAAAAATGTTTATCGTGGCAATAAATAATAAAAATACCCTGCTACTTCTAGCAAGGTATTTTTTCGGTGTTATGGTTTAGTAGCGTTCAGTAGCCACTCTACAAAGTGAGGGTTGAACAAAACCTTTTCGTGTCGCTGGCTACGCATAACCTTTATAGCGTTTTCGGCAGTAAAGCCTTCTAGCATTAGCACTAGACACATAATCAGGCTAGACCTGTTTAGACCTGCTTGGCAACGGATAAGCACCTTATCGCCTGACTTCCAATCACGCCACGCATTTTCAGCAATACGCCACATTAGTTCAGGCGTAAAGTGTTCGGTGTCTGGACTATCAAAGTAGCCATACCTAAACTCTCTCACTAACCAATCAACAGGGTTAGCGTGAGCATAAAAGGTATAGACACTATCAAAGTTTCGCTTTTTGATAGAGATTAGTTTTCGGTCAAACTCACAATGCTTATCCCCTACTAAGTCATTATCAGCAGTTCCACCTAGCCATAGGTTAGGTAGTATTTCACTCCATAAGTCAATGTCTAACTTACCCTGTAAAAAAGGTTCATTACTAAATGACTTTTCGTAGTTCGGTGTTTCCATTTTCGGTGTCCTTATCTGGTGTTGTTTTCACCTACTAACAATAACTTTTAGGGCTACATAAAACTTCCCACTATTTTTTTATTTTCGGTATTTTTAGAAAAAATGAAAAATTGTAATCGTGGCAATAAATAAGAATAAAAAAATCTCCCTGATTTTCGCAGGGAGATTTTTATTTTTTGGACTAATCACCTAAAAGGTCATTTTCCACAACTGACCAATCTTGCTCATTTTCAGGTTCGGTGTCTTCTTCTTCTTCTTCTTCTTCATAGTCCATTTCCAAACTCTCTCGGTAAGCGTCAATAGGGTCTGGCTCGTATCTGCCAAAAGGGTCGCTTTCGGTGTAGCAAGAGCAACAAGGTCTATCTTCACAATCACACATTTCAGTTTCCTATCATTTCAGGTAAGCGTTATTGCTTACATAAATAGAATACCTAAAAACAGATAATAACTTTTTTTATTTTTGGTATTTTTATAAAAAATGAAAAATAGTAAAAATGCGAATAAATAAAAATAAAAAAGTTCCCCTAATCTTTTGGACTAGGGGAATACTTTTTCGGTGTTAGGCGATAACTTCGCTTTCGCTTTCAGTTTCGCTTTCGGTGTCGCTAGTTTCGCTTTCGCTTTGTCCAGCGTTGATTAGGACTTTGATTAGTTCTAATCTCTCATCTTGGCTAAGTTCTAAACCTAGTTCTAGCGAGTTGCTAGTTCCATAATCAGCACTATTTATAGTTTTGATAGTTAGTTGGAATAGTCCCTTGCTACCAAAACTAAAACCACCAAAGTTGTATCTAGTGTTTTGAGTTTCCACTTGTATCACCTACTTTCTACATCTATCTAAACAGATAATCTCCCAAAAAACTTCCTTATTTTTCCTATTTTTAGAAAAAATGAAAAATAGTCAAAGTGGCAATAATAAAAACAAAAAAAAATAAGCGACACTTTTTAGGTATCGCTTATTTTTAGCGTTTAGTTAGTTATCGCTTTTATGCTCTAACTTTTTCAGTATCTCTTTTACTGATAAAGGCTTAGGTATCTCTGCTCTCTCTAACTCGGTTATTATGGCGTATTCGTAATGCTCTACTCCGTTATAGGTGTAAATACCTGTATCGGCATCAACATAGGCAGTAGGGTTATCGCTATAAACGCTATCCGTTAGATACCCGTTATCTATCCCGAAAGATAGCGAGCCGTCATACTCGCCGAGCCTAAAAAACTCGTAAGTGATTTGAGCAACTAGGTAAGACGGGTCGCCTATCCGTGCCGTCTTTTCTAAAACATTTCTAACGGCTTGTATGTTCTGCGAGCCTGACCAATGCCCGTAAAGGATAACGGGTAGTTCTAATCTCTCGCTACTTATCTGTATGTATGACCTGTCGCCCATTACTCGCCAGCCTTGCCGTTAGTTTCTGCCGTATCAACTGCGAGCCACTCGGTTAGGTGGTGGTGTTCTATGATTACCGATACGGGTGCTGTCTTGCCCTGTTTGTATAACACGCCATCTGGTAGGTCTATCGGTGTGTCCCAATAACCGAGCCGTGCCAACTCTATCGCCTGAACGCAAGGCTCTACCATAGTTTTTGGAATAGGTGGATAGTGATTTGCCGTGAGATGAATAGCCAACTGCTCTCGTAATGAGATTTGAGAAGTGGCTAGTTCAGTTGCTACTTTTTTACCCATTTGATTTTCTCCTGTCTATCGGGTATTAGAAGTTTAGCCTAGTTCGGTGTCTAGTCAAGTTCATTTCACGATTATTTTTTTCCGTGTTCGGTATCTTTTAGAAAAAATGAAAAATAGTCAAAGTGCGAATAAATAAAAATAAAAAAAGTTGAGCAGTTTAGACACTTGCTCAGGTGTTTTCCTTTTTTTAGGAGTGGTCTAGCAGATACTAAATCCCCCAGAGTTTTCCAAGAACTCGGCGAACTCGGTTAGGTCGTCAAGGTCTAAAAAGTAGTGAGTGTCCCAATGGTCAGTTTTACCTTCACCACGACAACCATTACAAGTTCCGTGAGAACGACCAACTAAGATTTTCATTTCAGGGTCTAACTCTCGGTCAGGCATACCATTTTCCACGCCAACCTTATCCGTTCTAATCCCTGTTCCAGCACAGAGTTCGCAAGTAGGTCTGCTCAAGCCAGCAAGATACGAGTTCCGTTTATCTATGTATTCGCTTGCCGTGCCGTTTTCCAAATCGGCTTTTATTCTCCGTGCCAACTCCAAAGCCCCGTCATTATCCAAGCCGTCGCCGTCGTTGTAGTGTCCAGATACCTTGCCGACTAAATCTTCGTAGTTATCTACGCAGTAGTCCCAGAGTGGTCGCCAGCCCCAGACATTACGCCTAAAATACTCGCCTGTTTCGTTTTTTGGATTAGTTCCATAAACATCCATACCCATTTCGGTTTCTCCTTATCTATCGGGTTTATGTTGTGAGAAAAGATTAGCACTAAGCACCGACATTTCGCAAGACATTTCTAAACTTTTCTACTTTCTTAGAAAAAATGAAAAATAGTCATACTGCTAATAAAAAAATAAAGAACCCCGACTAGCAGTAGATAAGTAGGGTATGTCGGCTAGTCGGGGTTCGCTTTGTTGATTATCCCTTACTCACTTTCAGGGTCATCAAGTTCAGGTTCAGGCTCGCTGTCTTTACTATCAGCGTATCCAAACTCCACTACCATTTCATCTATTTTGTTGGCGATAGTGAAGTAGGCTTTTGAGTTTTCCTTGTCCGTCTGTGCGTTATACATCAGCAGGTCAAGTAGCAACTCCGTTTCCTGTTCCGTTAGTTTTGCTAAGGTGCTACTGCTCATAAGGGCGAGCCGTCCTTTCCGTTAGGGTTATTGCTCATCTAGGCGAGCCAGCCGTTTCGCTTGCCGTGCCTAGAAGTTCTTGTGGAGTATCGGGTATTGAGTATTGGCTCATAAGCAAGCCGACTTTGATTATCAAATCAGGAGTGTCCGTTCTCATACACTTTGCGATTTCGTTTAGGATTTCGCTACTCGGTTCTTTCTTGCCCCGTTCTATTTCCCATAGGTAGTTATACGACAGGCGAGCCTGTCCGTTAGTAATCATCTGTCTAAGGGTTAGGTCTTTGTCTTTGCGATAGTCTGCTATCACATAACCTAGTGCTTGCCGAAATAACATCTGCCCGTGCCTACTTTCTACCCGTGTTCATAAAAGCAGGGTGTCTAAGTTTGCTCATAGACTTTTCGTATTCCACTTCGCCAACTTTGTCGTGATACTCTTTGAGATAGATACTAGCCCGTATCAAAGCACCTTTTACATAAAGTTCTGGAAGTCTGTTGCTGTGCCGAAGTATAAATACTAAGTGCTTTGGCACGCCAACTTTGTTGATAAGAAAATCTTTTACTTGTCTGTTCATTTTCTATCTTGCCTTTCCTAAATAAAGAATAGAAATGCTATGAGAACAAAATACACGAAATAGACATAAGGGGCAAGTCTGCCTGTGGTGTTTCCTAAACGCTTTATGAAGTTGTGATAAAGCCACATACACACAATACCAATAGCCATAGAGCCTAGTGGTAGCACTAGCCATACCCATACAAACTTGTAAGACATCACTAGACCCATAACGACAAGCAACTTTACATCACCCATACCTATCCACTCTCTACCTGAGAAATAGACACCAATAGCAAGGCTGAGAAATCCAAAGACAAGGGGCATTACTAGCGACCAGAGCCACTCCCCAGAGATTAGAGCGTATGTAGATGAACACACGAGCCAGAGAAAGAACGCAGGTATCGTGTATTTATTTGGCACTCTCTTTTCTCTCAAATCAAAAAACAAGATAGGGATAGATACGAGAGCGAGATAAGCGATAGGTAGGTGTAGCAAGAAAAAAGATAAAGTATTCATACCCACGACTATACACCACTTCACGACATTTTTACAAAATCTTTTTTGTGTTTTTTATCTATCTTAGAAAAAATGAAAAATAGTCGTATTGCGAAATAGAAAATAAAAAAAAACGCTGGCAGATTATAGGAGAAATCTACCAGCGTTTTTCCACTTAGAAAGGAGTGATTATTTTGTTGCTTGGTTCTGGTTAGAGAACATCAACTCGTAATGTTGGCTCACCAGCACCTTTGGCGACCTTGTAGGGCAGGAGTAGAGCATAGAGTTCAGGGTTCTCTTTCTCTAATCTAGCAAGGTCAAACTTTTCAGGACTAGGGATTACCTTGATAGATACTAAACGCTTACCCTTTGCGTCAGTTCCCACCAAGTTAGAAGTGATAGAGCCAATAGCGTCCAGAATAGCCTGTCTGGCTGTGTCGCCTGTTTCCTTTGCTTGCTTGGCTAAATCACGAGCAGAACGCAAGGTCTTTGCGTGTCGCTGTGTTGCTGGCGACAGGACTACAAGTGTTTCTGTGGCACTAATAGTTTCTGTCTTGGTTGTTGCTTTTGCTTTTGTAGTTGCCATTTTGACTTTTTCCTTTCAGGTATCTCGTCAAGTTGGATTTATTACCCTATGAGTAAATCAGAGTTTTTTAGTTTCGTCAAGTTCATTTCCAAAACTTTTTTAGATTTTTTTTATTCTTAGAAAAAATGAAAAATAGTTGTAGTGCTAATGGATAAAAAATAAACGCTGGCAACTTCTTACCAGCGTTCATTGGAAGTTTGGGGGTAGATAACTATGTCTGCTCGTTTTCGGAAAACTCCGTCCAACTATCCCCTGACCCGTCTATCAGACTTAGGTTAGACCCGTTATCCCACTTGACCAAGATAGTCCTAGCACCCCACGGGTCTATGTATTCCCCCGTCTTAGTTCCAAGCGAGCCAGCCGTCAGGTTTGTATAAGGGTCGCTAGTATGTCCGAGCCGAACCCTGATTACTTGTTCCGTCATTTACTTATCCGTTTCTATTAGGGGAAACACAGCAAGCCGAACTTTGAGAACTGCTTGCCGTGTTTCCATTTGAGAACTTACTAATCTCTACCGAGTATTTTGTCTATGACTTCTTGCTCTATTCCGTTTTCCTTGCCACATTGTTCCAAAGCGTCTGCTGTTTCCATTTTCAGCAAGGCGAACCTGTCGGTGAGTTCTTGTATGCCGAGCCGTTCTGCGATTTTAGTTGCGACACTAAGAGCAGAGTAAAGGTCGGGGTCAGAGTAGCCACTCTCGGTAAAGGTTTCTACCAAAGCACCGATAGATGATAGAGCAATAAAAAGTAATCCCCTATCATCAGCATTTTCTATCAGTTCATCTATGTCCGGGTGGTCGTTTCCACACTTATCGCACATCTGTTTTTCCTTTCGTAAGAAGTTGATAGGAAAAGTAAATCAAAGTTCGTGCCATTAGTCAAGTTCATTTGGCAAGTTTCTTAGATTTTTTTATTTGATTAGAAAAAATGAAAAATAGTCAAACCCCTAATAGAAAAAAGCGAACTCCCGACTACTCCGAAAGGACAGATAGGACAAGTAAAAGTAGTCGGGAGTTCTAATCGTTTAGCAACGGACTAAGGGAAACAGAAAAAACCTAGTCCGTCTGCTAACCGACTTCTTTGGTCAGTTATCCACCAACCGAGATTTTGGTAAGTGCGTCTGTTGCTGACTTGCCGATAGCCATAGCGATTTCGCTAACTTTCATTTGGTCAAGCACCACGCCATTATTCCCAACAATAGACTTCGCACCTTGACTATAACAGCCAGCAGGAACTACCCAAAGAACAGCAACTCCGTTTTGCTTACAAAGTTCTAATGCTCGCCTAGCATTTTTCGTTTCGTCAGGTGTGTATTGTCCGTCAGAAACTATAACTAGCAAGCGAACCCCAGATGAATAAGTTAGTCCTAAGTGTCCGTCTAGTGCTTGCCAACCTTCATCAAACTTTTCAGTTCCGTCAGGGGCAGTATAGACCGATACCTTATCTAACTTCTGTCCGACTTTTAGAGTAGGGAACACGCCTGAACCGAAATAGACCATAGCAGTTCTAGCCTGAACACGCCTACCACTCTCGGATAGAACCCAAGCAGTAGTCGCCATAGCGTCCATAGCACCACCCATAGAGCCAGATACATCTACCATAATGCCGATAGATAGTGTCGGGTCGTCTGTGTGTTTCCGTATGGTTCTTTCCCAAGCAGGAACTTCTTGCCGAACTCCCTTTGCTTTGAGTGCTAGGTTCTGAATAGCAATACGAGTTTTTAGGCGACCCTGTGGCAATACAGACCGAACATCTGTAATAGACCTTTCACGATACTTAGCCTTTTCTAACATCTGTGCGATTTTTACAGCACTAGCCCTTTCGTTCCCACTTGGATTTCTAACTTCTTTTAGGGTTGATGAACTGCCAGACACACCCGGACCTGTTGATGATGAAAAGGTTTTGGTTGCTTGGTTCTTTGCCTTTTGGATTTGACTTTGACGAAGTTGCTTTTCGTTTAGTTTATCCTGTTGCTCTTGTGAAATCTGTTGCTCGTATAAATCATCAGCATTGGAAGTAGCAGTATCATCTGCGTCCTGTTCCATAGCGTCTAGTAGGTCTTTGTTAGAGCCTTTACCCTTGCCCTTACCCTTGCCCTTAGTTTCACTATCATCATCAGGGTCGCCACTCTCGCCACCCGGAAACTCGCAACCGAAATCATCTGGTTCAGGGTCTAGTTCATCTAGTAAATCGTTCCAAGCCTTAGCAAGTTCCCCTGCTCTAACTACATCAGCAGTAGTAAGTGTCTGGAACTCTACCCAGATAGCACGGAACTTATCAAAGTTTTCCTTGCCAAGAACTTCCATTACCTTTTCATAGGTTCTGCGAACATCACTAAATCTAAGAACGCCAGCATCAACTCTCGCCAGCGATAGCAGACATAGAACAGCACTTAGGCGAATACTTGATAGGTCATTTATCTTTGTATCTACTTCTCTCAAAGCAAGTTCTAGTGCCGAACTTCTAAGGAATAGAGTATTCTGTGGCAGGTTGAGAACTCCGTATCTCTCTATTCTGCTCTCGTCTAGTAAAGCAAAAGTTCTAAATACCTTTTCGCCCATACTCTCTAACGCTGTCTGTTCCCACTCGGAAAATCTAGCGTGTAGGCTTTCGTGGTAAATAACTCCTGTGGCACTAGCCCACTCATAATGAGTTTCACGCTTGGTAAAATCACCAACGATTTCAGGTGTAGCGAAACTTCCAAAAGCAACAGGTATGTTGATTTCCATTTCAGCAACAGATTTGATGTAGCAAGCAGTATGACCTGCCCCTGCGTCAGAGCCAGCATAGACAACTATGTCGCCCCTGTTCGCCCACTCATTTACTAATGTTCCTATTTCGGAACAGGTTTTTAGCCACTCTTTCGGAGTGGTGCTTGTCCTAGTGTCCAAGCGAGATACATAATGAGCCATTAGTTTTGTCCTTTCATCAGGCTTACATTTATAGATAAAGTAAAGCAGATTTTCCAAAGTTCGTCAAGGTCATTTCCAAAGTTTTTTTATTACTAGAAAAAATGAAAAATAGTCAAACTGCCAAAGAATAAAAGTAAAGAAAAAGTGCCAAGTTTTTTACGCTTGGCACTTCTCTTTTATTAGTAGGACGAACTACTAAATCTTTGCTGGCTTACACTCAACGCCAAAGACCCTAGTGAAAACATCAACTACAACTGCTCTATCCATTTCTGGTGCTGACGCAAGCAGATTAGATACAGCCCACTCTGTTCCATAAGTTTTGGCAACATCACGGAACGCAAGCAACTCTCTCATTTGTGGCGACCAAGATACTTCGCCTGATAGTTGTTTCTTGTTTAGGTTTTGAGCAACTGATACAGCGTGAGCAGGAACTCCCAACTTCTTAGCGAGCAAGTAATCGGTAGTCATTTCTGCTTGGATAACACAGCGAGATAGCAGAGCCTCTGATAGACGCACTCCGGGAGCATTAGGGTTAGTCGCACAGATTACATAAAATCCGTCTTTCGCCTTGATAGTTCCCCTTTCAGCATTAGCAGTAATGGTTAGTTCATCTCTGCCGTCCATTAGACCATAAACGATAGCCATAACTTTCGGGTCAATAAGTCCAACTTCGTCAATAAGTAGAACCTTGCCTTGCTCTACTGCTTGTGTTAGCACTCCGTCTATCCACTCAAAACTTCCACTAGGGGTCTGAACATAGTTGCCAACGAAGTCTGAAACTTCGGTGTCGCCTGTTCCCAAAATGGTAAGTAAATCATCACCGAAACTTGCTTCGGCTAACGCAGTTTTTCCACAACCCGGCGCACCATAGAGCAGAATAAACTGCTTGTTTTCTCTTGCCTTACGCAAGACTTCTATGTCGGTGTGATTACCCCATTGGCGAGAAAAGTATTTCTGACCATTAGGTCGGGTGTATTCAGTTTCACCTATTAGGTTTTCTACCACTAGATTTTCCACAGCCTTAGTTGGTTTCTTGATAGCAGTTCCCGGTCTGGCTCTTAGGTTAGCCCTAGCAGAACTCGGCATAAGTTTATCGCTAATAGCCATAGTATCAGACGATAGTGGAAAGCCTAGTGAAGTTGTTGCTACATAACTAAGTAGCGTTGGTAAATCCTTGCTTAGAGTATCTACCTTGATTTCAGGTGTAGTAGTAGTCATTTTGTATTTGTCCTTTCGCTAACTACTTTGACTTTTCCCATACTACATTTGGAAATCCCAAAGTAGTTCTGGCTTTCATAATACGCCTAATCGCTGACGCAGGTGCTTTCCACTCTGCTATCTCTGCTAGGTCTAGGTTGGTAATCTCAAAAACAATAGGGGTATTGTTTCTAAGTGTGTTGTAGTCATAAGAAATCATACGACCTACTTGCTTATCAAAAAACAAAGCAAGGTCGCTAAGTTTTTCGGTAGGTGATTTCTTATCATCTAGTCGTGCTATTTGGTGTCGCCATTGACTTCTTGGCGAGTAAGTGGAAACTGAACGATAGATAACACAGGCAGGAACTTTGTTGCCTTTATCATCTATTCCAGCAGGGGTAATGAGCATTTGAGTAGCGTAGCCATTTCTGGTATTTAGCAGTTCTAAATAAATGCCCCTACCTACCACTCTTGGTTCGGTGGAGTTAGAAATAGCAGTTGCTACTTCTGGTGTTAGAGTTCCAAACTCGGAAACTTCCATAGTTTTTCGTCCTACTTTCTTGATTAGTTATTTGTTAGTTTTCTAACATTAGCGACTTTACACGATTAGTTAGTTGTTAGTCAAGTTCTTTTCACAAGTTTTTTTTATTTTTTTTTACGAGTGAAAATCAACAGGTATAAGGAACTGCCTATCTGGTTCTTTGGCAAGTCTGTCGTAAAAGTATTTCAGGTTAGCGTCCCAATTATCAAGGTCATAGATAGCACTATCAGACGACCAATCATCATTTAGTAGTGAGATTAGCCTTTTTATGTAGTAGATACGCATACCTTTTTCATCATAAGTTTTGTCCTGATAGTCATACTCGTCTATAACTTTTTCCAGATTTACTACGCCCGGTATAATGCCACCACCATTGTCTATTCTTTCTAATAGGCTTTTCATTTCTGCTTTACGATAGCCAATGAACTTATGTATGACTTCATAGGCGAGTGTAGGGTCGTCTGAAAAGCGTAAGTAGTTAGGGTTCTTTTCTAGGTCAGTTTCTTTTACTCTGTCGTATTGTTTTGTGTCGTAAAAGAACTGCTGTTCGGGAGTTAGGAAAATCTGTCCTGACCAGCGACCAGCGAAGTTTAGAGAACTAGGGTCGCCAACTTCCGACCAATCAGACCAAGTAGGTTCTTGTTCATCTCCATTTAGTTTATCTGCGACTATGCGAAATGCTTGTTCTGCGTCATCAGCAGAAACTAGGAGTATCTGTATGTTATGGATTTTTCTGTCCTTTCACTAAAACAACTTATAGGTGAAAGGTAGCACACTTATTTATCTCTCGCAAGGGGTTATTTATTGCGACATCAAACTATTTTTCATTTTTTCCCTGCGAAAAATCCAAATGAAAACTAGAACTTCTAACGAACTTCTAACGAACCCTAATCTCTCTCATCAGGGTCAAGCGTGAAGTTCTCGTATTCGTCATCACCGTCAAACATAGTTCCATAGAGCAAGTCCGTTTCCTTACTCTCATCTCTTAGCACAACCGATACGCAGTCCAGGCAAACAAACCACGAATAGTCCGTCTCATCTAGCACCAGGGCAAATCCAACGAACCCACCGTTGGTTGTTCCGATGTTCTCATCACACCCCTCACATAGCGAGCCGTCAACCTCATCACGCTCGAGCAGGCCAGTCAAGCACGCCGTTTCTACATCGCGAGCCGTTTCTATAATGTGCAGTTCAATATGTTTCATACTGCTATGTTATCCCGTTCCGTTAAATGTTATTTGGAAGAGGCAGTGTACGGCGGCGGGCCAACTTCGAACCGTTCGTTAGAAGTACCATGCGGGCCAGCTCATCCCAGCTTCCAACCATTCGTTAAAAGTTGTAGATCCGATCCGCAGCATGCTGAGGATACACCAGGCCTAGCCGTTCGTTAGAAGTTGGAGGATGCTACCCGTCCGGGGAAAGAAAAAACCCCGCTTCTTTGCGGGGTTCGTTCGTTAGAAGTGCGCTGCGGAAAACTACTTTCTTTGTGGCATTCGTGATGCGCGCCGAATATCTTCTGCAAGTTTAACAAAGAATGGGTTCATCTCTATCAGGTTTACAAAATCCGCAGAACCGTATAGCGCAAACTTTTTCTTATCTAACTCCACGCCCATTTCTTTTAGTTGGGCGACCTCATCTTCATTTAGTGCTGAGAACATTATAAACCTAGGATAATACGGGCCACCGTGTGTTATTTGAATTCCTCTTTTTTTCAGGACTTCTAAAACATAACCATTTCTGCTCGTGCTGTGATAAACCACAACTGAATAACTTCTTGGAAGTGGCATTGCCGCTTCGTATAAATAAGAGAACTCCATTAGTCTTCTTTCTCCTCAAAAATCCAAGTTCTATTTACTAGGATATTTGTAAATCTTACCCTGTCCTCGTTTTCTGCACAATCCAAGCACCACCATTCACGGTAGCCACTGGGTTCGTAGTCAACTTGTTCAGTTGCTAAGCCATTTCCACAAAACTCACATGTAAAACAGTTTGAACCATCCATGCAGTCTCTGCACTGAAATTCTTCCCGACCTTTTCTATCAATAAAAATTCCAACACCCTCATCAGTGATGGATGGGATTTCTGCAACGCAGGAATAACAAATAACAGATTTAGTTTTCATTATTTCTCCTAGTAATCGTTAGGGTCTTTTGGGACTAGTTCATCTGGAACGCCCATGCGCCCTAGAATAGTTAATCTAGTTTCAACACAGCCTAGTAGATAATCGTAATCATCAATACATTCTAACTCGGCAGTTCTTACCTGCTCGTATAGTTCAGGCAGTTCGTCTATTATTGATTGTGCTACAGGGTCTAATGCCATTAGTCATCACCCTCATCTAGAAACTTTGGTGTGATGTAGCCCTGTCTTCTGAGTTCTTCCATTTTTTCTCTGAACTCGATGGCGTCCTGAACACATTGGCAATTTGGTTTTGGTGTTTCGCATACAAAACAGGTGTTCGCTGTGTATGGTGCGAAGTCGTCTATTGATTCCATGCCTGAACTTTACTATGCCTTTATTGTTTTTGCAAGTCTATTTAGTAAACGCTCTGATTGGCTAACAAAAACACCAGGCGTGTTTATTGGTGCGTCAGTGAAATCATTTGGAGTTAGTAGACGCCCTATGCGTTTTTCTAAACAACCAATGCATAGCATTCTATTTCTGTGGTTCTTAGGAAGTGCTGCGTCCCATATCTCATCATGAACCATATAGAACTCGTCTAGATGAAGTGTATTGGAACTACAGTCAAAACATTCAAACCCATAACAAGAGCCTTTACAACCTTCAAATTGTTCTGGACAAGGGTCGTATTCATAATCACTACAACGAAAACACATTAGGAGCGTTCCTCGCTTTCCTCTATTACTTTTGTGAATAACTTATCAACAACCCTAGACATATGGCAAGGGTCGCAGAGAAAAAGTTCAGTTGGTAGAAGTTCTGTTTGGCAATCTAAACATTGTTTCATTTGATTTTCCTTAGGTTAGGTTGCTTTAACAATAGCACTAAAAAATGTTATGTCAAGTGCCTTAGGAAAAAATGAAAAATATTCAAATCAGCACGCATCCTACTTCTCACGAAGAACTTCTGACGAAACAACAGTGCTGCCAACGCGATTCTGTTTGAGCAGTCGTAAGTTGAACCTGAATGGCGAACGGTCAAAAGCACGTGAGGCGTCAAAATAACTTTTAAAAGACTGGATACTGTCAACGCTACCGTCAAACTTCTGATGAATCACCACGTACGTGGGCTTTGACATTTATTCTTCTCCGTCCTCTACAGGAATAACAATAGGGAACCCGTCCCACACAACCTCGTGCTCCTCGTCATCCGTTGGGTACCCTATGAAGTCCTCGCCGATTAAGTCGGGATCTTCATCAATTTCAATCATGACCTCATCGGGGTCATCGCTCTCAGATTCATACAGGCCGTCGAGTTCTATGTTTGTCTCGACTCCGTCAATGATTACGTCCCAGTACACACGGTATTTATATTTCTTCTTCATGCAGTGAGGATAGCATGCCGCGGATCTAATGTCAAATCAAATTATTCGTTAATTGTGAAGATCCTGGTTTCAGATGCTAGCCGTTGAAGAGACGCCTGGTCAGGCATGCCCGTGGCATCTGGCCCAACACGTCCGATGTTTCGTTGGAACCTGGCAAACGCTGCTGAGGTAGAACCGTCCCACTTCCCACGTTCCGCGCCCCGAATATCGGTTACCTGGGAGAGGGCAAGTTGAACTAGTTCGATGTCTTTGTTACGAGTTCCTGGCCGTACCAACTTCGAACGAACCGTCTCTTGTGATGCTGCAGCAGCTTCGATCGCCTTCAGCTCAGCACGGGCCTCCCTGGTAAACAACTTAAGAATCCACTTCGTTAGAAGTTGCGCGGACCTTCTGATGAGTCTTCCTCCCTGGAACTCTTCAGGCCTACAGAACACAACGACATCCGTTACGTGTCTTATACGTTGATGCACGCCGTCCTTGTTTTGGTAGGCCGAGGTTCCAGTGACATTCCCTTCGATCGTAAGGAACCGTCCATTCGTTCGAAGTTCGCGGACGTCCGTAACAATCCCAGCATGCTGCATGCCAAACCCGCCGTTATCAGAAGTTGATGAGAAGTTGAAGATCGCAATATCACCAGGCCTCGGTCTTCGTGAGATGTTACCAGTCCTGAGGAATTCCGCAAGTGCAGCTGGGACGTACGTAAACGATGGAAGATCTAACCCAGCCGCTCTTGCAACAACATCAATAAACGCGCCGCTCCACGGTTTGTTACTGTATCCGACTTTCGAAGCGAATCCGCTTCCTCCCAGGGCCTCCGAAGTATATCCCAAGTACTTGCGTGCCGAAGTTAGAAAGATCTCAATCTTAGCTTTTGATTTCATGACTGGATCATATCACGTGAATTTAATTAATGCAACCGCAGTGTTGACAAGGGACCGCGATGGCGGCACCAGCTGCTGCAGCTGAAGAAGTCACATGATTCGTTGGAAGTTTACCTGGTAGATCATCCGCCGTGGCTGCAGCAAACTTCTCAAGATTCGTTAAAAGATTCGCAGCTTCCTGAGCCAGGGCAGTGATCCGAATGTGCTCAATCCTGGTAGATGCATTCGTTATGTCAGCTTGGACGTGATTCAAGTGAAGACGGGCCGCTTCTATTAGTTCGTTAATTGTTGTCATCCTCTGAGCTCTTCTCTTCTTCCTCGACGACATCCGCGTCGACTATATCAGGATCTGGTTCTACGTGCAAACCTGCATCCGCTAACTTCGCAGCAGTCTCTATAGCTCCTTGAGCTAAACGGTCTAGACGCTCCGCGATTACTTGCGCTGCAGGCCGAACATCAATGTTCACGGACGTATCAATCTCCACGCCGCCTCGAACACCAGCTCGGTCCAGAATCTCCGTTGCAGCTTTTAGCTTAACAGGTTCTGACTCAGCTGTTTCCATGAGCTGTTCTAGAACATCAACGGCGTACGGTGCAGCTTGTGTCAACTTCGCACGAGCCCGTTCGATGTCATCGGAGGTTTTGTGTTTGGTGCTCCGTAGATGGATTCGGCACAGGCCGTCATCCTTCGGGCGTCCTGAGGACCACAACAAACAACGAATACCGTCATCTTTGATTTGGCGGCATCGGTGTGGCTGAGCTAGCGGTTGACGTTTAGGAGACTTCGGGCCGCCCTCTTCCTGCTCTTTCAAATAGAGGCGGGTAGCATGTATCACCCAAGGCGGAACGAGGTAGTCCGTCTTCTCTTCCGCTAATAGATCCAGGCCTGTAATGAAATCTGAGTTGTTAGAAGTTGGATCTACAAGAAGGGGCCGCTTCTCGGCGAGAGATAGTAAACGCCGTTCAATCGTTGATTGTTGGGATCGGGCTCTGATGAGACCCGTTGGGATTCCGTTGGTTGAGTAAACAGGGTCCCAGTTAAGCTTTGCACGCCGTAAGATTTGGCGGTTCTCGTATGTGTCTTCGCAGACGCCCTTATCCGCTTCTTCAATTCCGAGTAGAGATAGATCGGGCCGTAGGTCGAGCGGTTCTTCGATTTGATATTCTGAACGCTCTTCTGGTTTGTTGTTATCTTCTAACATGGGGTATATTCAACTTTGCTTTAATCGTTGGAAGTTGGCGCGGATCCGAGTCGAGCTTCCAACTTTATAAACAAGACGCGGATGTGAGTTGAGACGGCGACTACCTTACTGGGGAGAGGGCTTGAAGATAGTCGCCGCTCCTATTAATTTTACCAGCGGTGCAAATACTTTAGTTGGAAGTTCGTTGGAAGTTTTGCAAGGTTGAAAGTTTGAAAAGTTTTTTTGCGCGTGGAGAGGGAAACGGCTGGGTTTTTCCCTCTCATAAACAACATTTTACTTTTCTTTGGTTTTAATGTTCCACTTCATCTTCTTTGCCGAAGGGATAAACCTGCCACTTCTATCTCTTTTGACTTGTGAAAGTGCAATCCGTCTTGATGTATTCACCCGTTCTTCAGACTTAATTAGTTTTGCTTTTTCTAAATCTGACTTAAGAACATATCCAGGTCTAGTCTTTTCTAAGGTACCATCTTCAATCCAATTGTAGATAGTCTTTGGTGTTACTTCTAAATATTTAGCAGCAAGTGAAATTTTCATTTCTTCGATTTCATTCATTTGAACCTCCCAGGTTACTTGTATAAAAAATCGTCCCCACCACAATAACACGATGGGGACGACTTTCGCAAGAAGAAACACGCTTAATTAAAACAGGGCCTCTCCATATTTTAAGTAAGCGAACATAGTCACTTCTTCTTTGTAGTTGTTGCCTTAGTTGTTTTAACTACTGGCTTAACAACTTTCTTTTCCTTCGGCACAGTCTGCCGAGGAAGTTCCTTGTGAGTTGAGACAGAGATTTTTCCATCCTTGTCCAACGACAATTCTACGCAAAGTTTGCCTCCTTGATTTGAGACAGTCTGAAGGTCTGCAAGAACCTTGTCCAACTTTAGAATAAACTCACTATTCAGTTTGCTGGCACTGCTTAGAATTTTTGTGATTACTTTTAGTAGTTTCATTTTTTCCTTCGTCTACTACTTGTTGTTGTTGTTTGGCTTATCGAAATCGTCAGGAAGATTTAGCTTTTTTAGGATAGTCCAGTATTTGGCTACTTCACTTTCCATCTCTTTACTTGAGTCTATCTTACTAATGATTTCCTCAAGTTTCACGGTTAGAACATCAGCCGTTTCATACTCGATTAAACCATACTCTGATAGAAAATTCAAGTGCTGCCTGATTTCTTCTATTGCACGTTCTTTTGTCATTTATTCTCCTGTTCGTCTTTTGGTTCTTCTATAGTATCACTTGTGTTGCATTGTTTGCAATAGCAAAACCACTCTTTATCGTACCAAGTTATTTTTGGTCGACAGTTTTCGTGATGCCCAGTCATGCAGAAGCCACACATGGTTCTGCCATCTGGCGAAGATTGTTTTGGGCTCAACTTTAGATACGTCCCCTGCACTTTTCGCACAGGAATACGTCATAACCAGTTGGTCCATCTTTTTCAACAATCTCGTCATTAATCACAATTCCAGACTTTGAAACAACAGTTGGAACTGCAAATCCAACTGACTCACACTGAATTCTAGTTCCATCAGCCATGATTATGATTGCATCGCAAGTTGGCTCAGATAGATACTTTATTTCATCTCTTGCTTTGTTAGCAGAATGAATACCAAGAATCAGAGCATGGTCTGGTCCAGAACCTCTTGTCTTTTTTAAGAACCTACGAGTGTCTGAAACCTCAATCACTGGTCTTGCTTTTTTACATGGGCACTGAAGTCTTGAAGGTGTACATGTAGTTGGAAAAGTATCAGTGTTGTGTCTCTTCATTGGATGCCCACAGATACAGATACGACCATCTCTGTCATATCCTTCGGCTTTAAAAAGTGCCGTTCTTTCTTCAACCGTTTCGGAAGAAATACCAAACTTGCTTAGGGGATCAATTTCTGTCATAACTCCATCTTTCTACTTGACAAATGATTTGTCAAGTGCCTTTATTCTAGCACAACTAAAACTAACTAAAAACATACTTAAAATCATTTAACCATTTAAGTCGACTATATTTTCGGTAAGCACGATTTAAAATTTCTTACGCGCGTAGTGTAATATAGTTCACTTAATTCATTTAGTATATAGTTTAATAGTTTCATTAGCAAATTTTTTACGTTCAAAAACATTTTTTCTTGCTAATACAACCTCTAAAATATTAGCACTTTTTTCAGTAAGAACGTTCATTTTTTCTGCTAATACCTTTTTTGCCTTTTCTTTACTCTATGTTATAGTGTCAGACCATATGCTATATTAATAGCCCCAATAACCCTTTAAAATCAAGGGTACACTAAGACCATGGAAACCCCAAAAGTGCCTTCACCAGATACCAGAGACCCATTAAAAAAGGTCTTAGATAGGTTGCAACTATGCACTTATGCTATTCAGGAAGCACATTACGAACTAGAAAAACCAGAAACTCCAGACGATAAAGCAGACCTTTTAATTGCAGTAGAAGCTCTAGCGTACGAGGCTATAGACCTCTTAGAAACCACAAAGTTTTATGTATGGGGACCAGAAGAATCTGAAGACTGACTCTTTATCCAGCCTTCTACATCAATCTCTGGAGACCAGCCTAAAACGTTTTTTATCTTTTCAATATTAGCCAACGTTAATTTTGCTTCCCCAGGTCTTTCAGGAAGAAATACAAAGTCCTTTGTTTTAGAAATAATATACCCTATTTCTAAAATAGAGATATTCTTTCCACTTCCAACGTTAAATACCTGACCGTAATACTTTTTATCTATTTCATTAAATCCAGCAGCAATATTCGCAGAAGCAACGTCTTTTACGTGTATAAAGTCTCTCCGTTGCTTTCCGTCACCCACAATAGTAAGGGTTCCAGTTTCCTTAAGTTGTCTAAGAAAAATACCAATAACAGGGGCGTACTGCCCAAATGAAGGCGATCTTTCACCATATACGTTGAAATACCTAAGAATTATTGTTTCAAGGCCATAAAGCTTTGTATAAAGGGCACACAAGTCCTCACCAGACGCTTTTGTAACTGCATAGGGGTTTAGACAGTCTCTTTCCTGCGTTTCTACATTAGGAGCAGGATTTAGCCCATAAATAGATGAAGTTGAGGAATATACCACTCTTTTAACTTTTGCTTCTCTTGCTACCTGAAGCACAACACATGTTCCAACTACGTTCTTTTGCGCAGTCTCAACAGGGTTAAGAATAGAAGGCTGAAGCCTAGACTCAGCAGCCATATGAAAAACAACGTCTATTCCATCGAATAAGGGCCTAATTTTTTCATAGTCACAGATATCAACAGCGTGATTTTCAGCCTTATCATTCCAATAAAAGCCTTCATTATCTGCAGACATGTTGTCCACAACGACTACCCTGTGGCCAGCTTCAAGGAGCATATCCACAAGATTAGAGCCAATAAACCCTGCGCCACCAGTAACTAAACAATTTGCCATAAGTTCTACTAACTAAAAATCAAAAAGATAATCCGTTATTGATACGTCAGGTCCACCCGTAACAGAATATGGAGTATTAGCATCAGGTAATTCACTGACAAAAAATTTTCTAACTCCCTTTTTAGTATTGGAGTGTCTTTTAATTATTCTTTCTCGTCTTTCATTATAAAATTCAGCGTTAACAGCGTACAAAATATTAGGTATTTTACTAACAGATATGTCGCCACTCGAGTTAGTGGTGTATCCCCTAATTTTTTGTTTTAAATCAGAAGTCGAGTAGCCATGCGCTCTATCTATCCAAACAATATTAAGGTTTAACTCAGAACCAGTAAAGTCTTTCTCAAGGTAGTCAGTACCTAAAAATCGAACGTCAAACTTACCAGAGTCGAGTGCTACTACTAAATCTTCTTCTGTTTCATAGACGACTATTTCATCTATGTACTTTATAGATTCGAGAACTTCTTTTCTTTCATCTAAAGTATGCACAAGCGCTGGTTTATGTTTTGGAACAGACTGAAGTGCAACCGTTAAGTGAGTGCAGTGCAGTTTTGCTTCTTTAAACATTCGCACATATCCAGGATGTATTAAATCAAATGAACCCGCTAGCACACCACGAACTAAAGGAATAGACTTCTTCCAGTCATCAATGCTGACTCCCCTGTCATCTATGTAAACATCAGCGTATGGTTTTTTGTTCATTATTAGTTCAGTGTACTTAACACCCCACGACTCCAACTGACTCTTTGTTAATTCAGTGTGGTCAACTTTACTGACTGAACCCCTGGCAGTCATTATCTTTATAGTGTTACCTAAATCATAAAGACGATTAATTTCCGCCACCACCACTGCGTCAGGAGTTGCCATTTCATAGTTGCTGTTTTCAACGCTACTACAAATGGTTCCATCTAAATCAAAGCAGTAAATCATTCTTCTTCTTCGTAGTGCTCCACTATTGCATGAAGGAAAATCTGGTGCACACACTCCGCGACACCATAAACATGAGTATCTATGTAATAACTAAATAAAGCATTCTTTGCCAAGGTTCTTACTTTATTGTCAGGGTCAAAGGCAGTTAGTACACCATAAGGAATAGACATGGCTTCACAATACTCAGTAGCCTTTACGATGTTTGCAGAGTTTCCAGAAGAACTAACTAGAATTACTAATGTTTCTAAGTCTGCGTAGTCTTTTAAGAACTCCATATATGAGTTTTCAACTCCATAGTCATTCATGTAGCAGGTAAGCATAGAAGGGTCAGAGAAAGACATAGCTCTCTTATCCGCTCTTTTTGTGTAGTCTTGGGCAATATGAGAAGCAAGGGAATTACTACCACCGTTACCTAGAACTATGATTTTTTCATATTTATTAAAAGCGTCATAGTACTTGTCATACTCGTCCTCTTCCAAAATGCTATCAATAGCTTTAATGCAGTCATCAAAAAAGTTCATACTTCTCCTCTATAGAATATTTGTTTTTGTTCCATCTACACACATTTTAACGTTAACATAGTTATATGGAATAGACAAGTCTCTCTTTTTAGAGAAGACTAGAAAAAATCCACCATTCCCAGCACCACATAATTTGTGACCAAGAACAGTTGGGTTAAGTTTTAAGTTTTCATCCATCTCTTTGATGGTTTCATTCTCAGTGATTATAGAACTTGTTTGCTTCTTCTGCTCCCAGCTCTTATTAAACAACTGAAGAAAAAGTTCGTGATCTTTATTTGAGATTGCTTTGTAGGCATCAGCAACAGTTTCCAAAAGGGGAAAAGCGTTATCTATTGTATCCGTTACGTTTTTTAGAACCGTTAAAGAATTTCTAGTAACTCCTGTAAAAATAAGGTGCATATCAAATTCATTAAAGATGTCAGTTGGTAAGAACTCATATCTAACGCTCCCATCTGGGAAAAAGTCCATCTTTTTAAATCCACCAATTCCACATCCATAAGGATCCTGGTATCCACAATAAGGATTCATTTTCTGCTCTAATTCAAAAGCAATCTTACAAATCTCTGCGTCTGATAAATCCTTTTTCAAAAAGGTAGATACAGCTTTTATCAAAGATATAAAGTATGAAGAAGACGATGCTAGTCCACTTCCATTCGAGAACACATCACTTGTTAAGGTAACAAGAACAGGTGGGACTTTAAAGTAGTCAAATACAAGTCTAACTATGTCGTTTTTTATTTCAAATACAGAATCAACTTCTTCCCTCTGAGAATAGTTAATCATGTATTTTCCATCCATATAGTTCTTACCAAATTTATCTTGGCTTATGGATACGTATGTTTTTAAATCACATGCAAAACTAATAACTGACCCAGTTCCATACTTCTCGATAAAGTAAGGATTATCAGTAGACCCACCAAATAAAGAAATTCTAAGGGGGGTACTTGAAATTATCATGGCCACTCAGTTCTTGTAAAATAGAAGTACATCTAGTTTCAAAGGATTCTATAAAGTGCCACGCCCACGTCGGGGTGTGGGAGAGCACCTAATTAAAAAAAGCATTGTCTTATCGACAAGCATCTTTTTCGTATCACTGCCAATCTGTATGGCAGAGCAAGCTAAGGCTAGCGTTTCTTATTCTTCTTTCGAGCGTTTACCACAGCTGCAATCACAAATAGGGATACCCAGGCAGATACAAAACCTACCCAGAAGCTATCGAGATTTATTGTCACCGACATTAGTTGTTCCTTCCTTAGATGATTTGAACAATCTTAACTCTACACTAGAGGACTACCAAAGTCAACTTAAAACACTAAAAAACTCTAAAGCCAAAGACCCACTAAATGATTCTGCCCTATCAACAGCCATTTCAGCAGTAGAGTCTAAGATCTCAGAATTAAAAGATAAGATTGCTTTACTTCAAAAAGATATCACAAATGTAGAAAAAAGCAAGGCTTTACTTGCAAAAGCCCTAGAGACCTACTCAAGTGCTCAACTGGCAGTAAATAATGCCCAGTCTGCCCTTATAGCTTCAAACGAAGCTTTAGCACTTGCAACTGCTTTGAAGACACAGCAAGAAACAATAGTAGCCAACGCCAAAGACAATCTAACCGTTGCACAATCTGACCGTCAGATAGCTATTGATAAAAGAAACTCTGCTGACGCGTCTTTGACGTCCCAGAAAGAAGTCAAGGCTAGTGCACTTGCTGACCTACAATCTAGTCAAAATAACCTCACCACAGCCGAACAAAATCTAGCTCAGGCGCAGCAGACTTTAAACGAAGCTCAATCAAACTACAACACACTACTCATCCCTGACCCTAACTGGACACCACTTACACATGAAGTTGCTTACACGCGTCTTGTTCCAGTAACCACGACTATTACAACAGGTGGAGTAACAGCTAAGTCTTACAACAGACAGGGTTATAATAACGCACCTCCGCTGCCAACTTCTAACGAACAACCAATTGCAACAACTACTGTTGACAACATCAGTTTCCAGTGGGGTGGAGGATATGTTCTAAACTCTGGACGTTCAGAGGACGTAATAGTTGAATTCACAGGGGTAATTACAGTTCCAACGACTGGCTATTACAAGTTCTACGCACCAGGAGATGACGGAGTTCAATTCTTCATCAACGGAAATCGAATCATTAACGACTGGTATGACAAGGGAGGTGGAGGTTCTGTTTCACAAGACGTTTATCTAGAAGCAGGGAAGTCAAACACATTCACTCTTTACTTTTACGAGAATGGCGGCGGAGCTAACGTCTGGCTCTACTACTACACTCCAAATACTGGCTACCAGATTGTTCCAGCTTCGTGGCTAGGACAAAACATTGTAACCGAGACTACTTACGTTGAAGAAACTTATTATGTTACAGAAGTAATTCCAGGACAAACTCATCCACTAATTCATGACCCGTCTTTATTCCCAGCGGTTGAGGAAGCACAAGCAAATCTTGCAGTTGCTCAAGAAAACTATGATTCCGCCGTTGCTGATAAAACTTCAAAGGAAGCAACTTATAACCAAGAGTCATCAAAAACCGATGAGCTCCAGGCAACTTTTAACGAAGCTTCTTTAAAACTTACAAACAAAGAGCTCATCCTTTCTAATGCAGAAGCAACCTACGCTATAGAAAACAACAAGCTATCCATCCTAACTTCTGACGAACAGAAGGCTATTACAAATAATGAATTAAGTAAGGGTACCCTAACTAACTCTCAACTTGAACTTGAAGGTGCAACTTCTAACAAAGAACAAGCAGAAGCTACTCTTAAATCAAACGAAGATTCTGCCTCCTCATCAGCTTCTTCAGCAGTAGAGGCGTCTACTAAGATTCAGCCACTTCTTGATTCTGCCCTAGAAATAGCTAATAAAGAGCCAGAACCTCAGCCAGAGCCAGAACCTACAGGTTCACCAGATATTCCAGCAGTTATTGAAGACCTTATGGACATTGACCTCGAGGCAGTGGACCCTACAGAGCTAACTCCAGAACAAGCACAGCAACTTGTAGAAGCAGCCCTAGAAACCTTTGAAACGGCTCCAGAAGGCTCTCCAGAGTATCAACAGGCTCTTGATGCCCTTTATTTGGCAGCTCAGGAAGATGACATTGTTCTGTCAGAAGATATTGCCAACATTCCAGGTGTTGGTGCTGCAGCCCAGGCAGTAGTTGCAGTATTCAACATTGTTGGCAACGTTGGTGCTGACATCTCACCAAAAGCCCGTAAGAAGGCTCAAACCCTAGTTGTAACAACACTTGTTGTCGGACAAATCGCACAAACAGCCGCTATTGCACAGGCGACTTCAGGCGGCTCATTTAGAAGGAGATCATAAAAATGAAGTTATTTGGAAATGTAATTCTTAGAGTTATAGCCACATTCGTTGCATCTGCGCTAGGCGTTATTGGTGCTGGTTCTGTTGCTGGATCGGTTAGCGGCGTTAATATTCCTATCTGGTTCAGCGCAATCATGGGTGGAATTATGGCCGTTGCTAAAGTAGTTGAACTTTTATCCCTAGCGTTCCTAGAAGATGGAAAACTAACCAGAGACGAAATCAACGCAGCCTTCCGTCAAACAACAAAACTAAAAGAAACTGACGAAGTAATCCCAAGCAAGAAGAAAGAAAAAGAATGAAAAAACTAACTAAATTCTTAGCAGATCTATTCAAAGATTTACTTGACCAAGCATGGACCCTACTAGGTCTTGCTCTTGGTTGGGTGCTTCTAGAAGGCTCTGCCAGAGACATCGTGGGCAAACTGATAGGTATTACCCTACTTATCTGGATAGTTACCTTCCCTATTCGACGTTCTAAAGACGATGAATAGAAATCGCGGTAAAATTAACTATAACCACTAACTTTCATAATAAGGAGAAATCATGGCAGAAGAAGTAAAGTACTTCGAACCATTCGACCCAAAGACTCGTGGCGACGAGCTTGGTAATCTAGCACCATATCGCCAAGGGCGTCCACACAGAGGTCAAGACTGGGCTCCAAAGGAGAACTCACCAATCAAGGCTATCTGCAACGGAACAGTTGGAAAGGTCTTCTGGACTGATGTTCTAGGCAACTGCCTCGTACATTCATCAGCAGATGGCAAGTACTGGGTTCTTTACGCTCACCTCGCAAAGCCTTCAGAACTAAAGAAGGGCGACAAGGTTGTTGGTGGTCAGACTGTAGTTGGTCTTGTTGGCGGTGGCAAGAACACCCCATCAGGTTCAGCATCAACTGGTGCCCACCTACACATGACCATTGCAAAGATGGGACCTAAGTTCTCTGGTGTTGATGCTCACCTAGCACCATTCGAGGACCTAGTTGACCCACTAACTCTTTTTGGAGCTGCTCCAAAGAAAACTGTTGCCGCTAAGGTTGCATCAGCCGTTAAGAAGGTTGTTCCAACTAAGAAGGCATAATTAGACTAGACAGGCATAAAGGCGTTCATCATTCACTCCATCTAATATTTAACGCGTAATAAAACTAGCCCCTAGAAAATAGACCCCTGGCTCGATCCACCAGGGGTTTATTTTTTCTAAGAATTACCTTTTGCCGAGTTATGAGTAGTGCAAAGCATTTCACAGTTTTCAATAGATGTCTTACCACCCTTACTCCATGCAGTTACATGGTCAGCACCCATCTCATTAAACTTGTATATTGTTTTACTTTTAGAAGCATGACCAGTTGCACAAATACTGCAGTTAGATATTTCATTTTTATTTGCTTTAATTGTTTGTTGCTCATACTTTGCTTTTTTAACGCTGTCTTCAAAGATTCTGATATTTAAAAGCTTTGGATCAGTTTCCCCACCTAAAACATATTCAAATATTCCCTTTTTATTAGTGACAAAGTCATCAGCATAAAGTTTAGAAACTAATTTACTAATTACTTTAGGGTCATACGAATTTTTACCATAAGTTTTGTATAATCTACCCCAATCAAGTCCTTGCATTTCGCTTCTTGTAGTTTCAAATACACTATCAATCCAGTCAAGTACTTCATTAAAGTAGTCTTTAATTTCATCTATGTTGTTATCCGAACGGTGCAAACTCATATATTTGTCAATATTTTCTTTACCACCGCTTACCCATTCAAGAGCAGTTTCCCAGATTTCTTGTCTTTCAACTTTACCTTTAATAAAGTTTTTCCACATGTCTTTTTCGGAGTTATTATTGTTACTAAACTCAGCTTTACCTAGAGTTACAAAAGGTCCAGAATAAATAGCGTTTCTTATTTCCTGGTCATTTAAAGGAATACCCGAAATATTAATAGTTCTAAACCATTGTTTGATTTCAGTTTCAGTGCCTTCGCACTCATATACAAGTATCTGAGCATCAAGGATAATATTTTGCTTTTCTTCAGGTAGTGAATCAAAATTATGGTACATACCATTTTCATCTTTTACACCAAACTTACCTTCAACATATCTACCAAAACTAGTAATACGTTGTTGACCATCCAGTACTTCAAGTTTTCCATCTTCT
>OGWI01000006.1_pt1 | contig 26886 bp, 29 predicted proteins | sample 1576021 | NCBI WGS metagenome assembly OGWI01 (sample SAMN07581557, study PRJEB24739) | freshwater metagenome | place: Singapore | collected 2015-04
GTTTCCCAGTCACGATAAAATTATTTCAGGAATAAGAGAGTCTATAGTTGTTTGGGTACAGTCATCATTAGAAGAAATAAAATTTCTAGATAATCTTTTTAGACACCATCATGCTGTAAAAAACTAAATATATAAATAATACAATTATAGGGTATATATGGCGTCAGTATCCAACTTAGCAATCGATCAGGGGTCAAACACAACCGTGACTATTTCAGTCACAGATGAAACTGGTTCAGCTAGAAATCTTGTCGGTTATTCTGGTAGGGGTCAGCTCAAACGTTCGTATTTTTCTACCTCTGGTATATCATTTACTGTTACAATACCTAACCCTAGCGAGGGTGAAGTAATTTTATCATTAACAGCCGACCAAACCGCCAATCTTAAATATGGTAGATATGTTTATGATGTGGAGCTGGTATCCAATGCTTTCAATGTGGAGCGTATTGTAGAAGGTATTATTACCGTATACCCTGAGGTTACTAAGTAAATGGCTATTAGAGTTTCTAGCGGAAGCTCTAGTGCACTAGTTGTTAGTCAAGGCAACAGAGCGGAAGCTGCTGTTGTAGTTAAACCTACCCTTATAGCTGGAAGCGGTAATAGTACCAGCAACACATTAGCAAGAACTAATTCCCTACGTGTGAGTGCGGGGAGTAGATCTGAAAGTGCAGTGGTAATTAAAAAGTTAGACGGAACCCTTACTGTACAGGGACTTAGTAATGTTGACTCTGCTAATTTGCAAGATGGTTACACAATTATATATGATGCTGAAACCAACACATGGGTTACTCAGGAAATTGTAGCTACAGCGGTTGCAAGTCTTGACGGGGGATATTACTAAAAGGAAAATTTATGTCCACAATTATTCAAATTAAACGATCGGCCAACGTAGCCGCTCCTACTACATCTGATCTGGAAGAAGGTGAGTTAGGTTATTCATACGATAAAAGTAATGACGGTGCAGGGGCTAAACTCTACATTGAAGCATTAGATAGTGGCAATACACCTGTTATTCATACTATCGGCGGTAAATATTATACTGATTTGGTTGACAGTGCCACTAGTAATAATACACCCAATACTCTAGTAAAGCGCGATGCTAGCGGGGACTTTAGTTCTGGTAATATCACTGCTCGTCTGTACGGTACAGCCAATGCTGCCGTTCAACTACTCACCCCCAGATTAATTAATCTAAGCGGGGATTTGGAAGGTAACGTCCTATTTGACGGTACGTCTGATGTTACTATTGTTGCCAATGTTAAACCTGATTCTATAGTTTTAGGAACAGATACAACTGGTGATTATGTTTCTAATGTGCTGTCTGGTTCAGGTATTGATATTACTAACCAAGGCGGTGAAGGTGCAACTCCTACCATTTCTCTTGAAGCCTCTGGAGTAGTAGCTGATACTTATGGCGGTCCTACTACTGTTCCTGTTTTTACTGTAGATACCTTTGGTAGGTTAACCAGTGCTGCAAACGTTGTTTTAAATACTTTAGCGTTTGGTAATATTAATGTATCTGGGCAATCACCTGTTGTAGCTGACAGTTCTAGTGATACGCTAACTTTAGCTAACGTTCTTGGTGTTGTTATTACCACAGATGCAGGTTCTGATACCGTAACTTTTGCTCTCTCCAATACCGGTGTTACTGCTAATACATACGGCGGACAGACTTATATACCAGTATTAAGTATTAACGAACAGGGTAGAATCACAAGTGCTTCTAATGTTCTAATTTCCACTGATTTAGGTATTTCTGGTAATGTAGGTACTGACACGGTTTCGCTTCTTAATGAAACATTGAGTGTGGTAGGCGGGGAGGGAATAACTACTAGTGTAGCATCTAATACAATTTCTATCATTAATACCGGCGTGGTAAGTGTTGCCGGTACTACTAATGAAGTAACAGTAAGTTCGGCTAATGGCACGGTAACTATTGGATTACCAGATGATGTAACTATTAGTGGTGATCTTTCGGTAGTTGGTAATTTAAGTGTGTTGGGTAATGTAACTACTATCAGCACAGTAAACTTAAGAGTTGATGATGCTTTAATTTACCTTGCAGGTAATAATTATTCTAGCGATTTGGTTGATATAGGGTTTATTGGTAATTATTACGACGGGTCGAGTCAGCGCCATGCGGGTTTGTTTAGAGACGCATCCGATTCTGGTAGGTTTAAGTTATTTGCTAATTTACAACCAGAACCAAGCACCGGGGTTATAGATACAGCCAATGCTAGTTTTAGTATTGCTACCCTTGTAGCTAATTTAACTGGAGGTACTGTTGCTAATTTAACTGCTAATATTGCAGTTAGTGACGGTGGTACAGGTTTAGGTACGCTGACCACTAACGCTGTATTATACGGTCAGGGTACCTCGGCGGTAGGTCTTGCAACTGGTACTGCAGGGCAAGTTTTACAGCTTAATGTATCAGGTGTTCCTGTTTTTGGTGGATTGGATGGGGGTACTTACTAATTGGAAATTGATCAACATAAGTTTATGAATTTAGTTATGGAAAAGACTAATAAAAAATTAAACGAGCTTCAGGCCCAAGTTATTGTGCTTGAGGCTCAATTACAGTGTGCAGTAGAGATTAATCAAACTTTACAACAACAGATAGAAAAAAATAATAAAAAAGTAACTAAGTCTGATTATTAATCGCTATATAGCGAGGATTTAATGCCACATGGCTAATGATATTCAATTAAAAAGATCATCTGTACCTGGTAAGGTACCTGATGCAGCTAATGTACTGGTCGGTGAACCAGTTATCAATCTTTCTGACCGTATTATTTACACAAAAAACGGCTCAGGTAATGTCATTATAGTTGGCGCTAATCTAACTATTCAGCTAACTAACACCAGTAACAACGCATTAAAATCAGTAGGTGATGTCAGAGTAATTCAGTTTGATGATGACTCTGGGTTTGATATTGTAGATCAAGCCAATGGTATAGCTAAAGTACAGATGAATTCTACGTTCAAGACGTGGAATGTACTAGGTCAAGCCAATCTAGTAGCGACTGGTCTGGATGTGGCCAGGTTTGTAGCTGGGTCAGGTATCGCTATTACAACCAATGCAAATTCTTCTCCACAAGAAATTATTTTTGAGGCTACAGGAGGGGGAGGAACCGCTAATATTGGAATATTAGATGAGGGAGTGTACTTGTCTAATTCTGTAACTACAATTAATTTTACCGGGCCTGGAGTCACTGCTACGGCAGTTGGGAGTCAGGTGACAGTAGACATTGCTACAGCTACTGGAGCATTTGACTACGGATATATATATGAACCGTTCAGTTCAGCCAACCTCGATTATGGAGATTTATAATTGGCTATTCAACTTCAGTTAAGAAAAGGTAATTCACTTTCACACAGTACTTTTACTGGTGCTATCGCTGAAGTTACCGTAGATACTACTAAGAATACTGTAGTTGTACATGACGGGTCGACAGTCGGAGGGTTTCCTCTTGCCCTTAAATCTGACGTTGCTAATGTTACCAGCAACGTTAATAGTATTACTACTTCTAATGTTGCAGAAGGTACTAATCTATATTTCACTAATGCCCGTGTTTATAGTAATGTTATACAAATTGGTTATGCAACAAATGCTAATGTAGCTTTAAAAGCTAATATTATAGATTTAACTACTAGTAATGTTAGTGAAGGGGCTAATTTATATTTTACTAATGCTAGAGTACAAGCATATCTAGAAGAAACAGGTAATATAATACCTTCAGGTAATAATGTACATAATTTAGGTTCTCCAACTAACCAATTTAAATCTTTATATGTTTCTGGAAATACGATATTTTTAGGTGGAGTAACTTTATCTTCTTCTGAAGAAGGAAAATTTGCTATATCAAGCACTGATCAAAGCGGCAATGTAATAACAGATTCGGATTTAACAACTGATAATGTAATCGAATTAAGCAACCTTTATTTTACAAATACTAGAGTTTATAGTAATGTTATACAAATTGGTTATGCTACAAATGCTAATGTAGCTTTAAAAGCTAATATTGTTGATCTTACTACGGCTAACATAACGGAATTAAATAACCTTTACTTCACTAATGCACGTTCCAGAGAAGCAATCAGTGTAACAGGAGCTGGTAGCTACGACAATTCTACCGGGGTTATTAACATTACCGGAGGTGTAACTAGTGTCAATGATCAAGTAGGTGCGGTTGTACTATCTACAGCTAATATTGCTGAGAGTAGCAATCTCTATTACACCAATGCAAGGGTGTATGATAACGTTACGCAGATTGGTTATATTACAGCATCTGGTCTTAATGGGTATGCTACCAACTCACAACTTAGCAATTATGCTACTACTGCTAATCTAGCTTTGAAAGCTAATATTACCGATCTTAATACCAGTAATGTTACCGAAGGTACCAACTTATATTTTAGTAACAGTAGAGTGATTGGTGCGCTTGCAGATAATACAGTTACTATAGGTAATGTTATTATAACTGGTAATCTTTTTGTTCAGGGTGATACTGTAGAGTTTAACACTGCTACGTTAGTAATTGAAGATAAGAACATTGTACTTGCTAATGGTGCCCCTAATGCAGCTACTGCCGATGGTGCGGGAATAACTATTAATGGAGCTCTAGCGTCCTTCACCTATAATAGTTACAGCGATACTTGGGTTTCGGATAAGGATATATGGGTTGGTAATGCCATACTGGTTTCTGATAATTTTTTTAACACATCTAATATTTTAGATGACGCTGATGTATTTTATACTAACGCTAAAGTTGAATCATTTATAACTGATAGTATAACCACGAGTAATATTGATGAGGGTTCTAATTTTTACTTTACAAATGCAAGAGTTTATGATAACGTAATTCAAGTTGGGTATGCTACTAATGCTAATGTAAATTTGAAAGCTAATGTTGCTGATTTAACAACATCTAATGTTAGTGAAGGGGCTAATTTATACTTTACAAATTCAAGGGTTATATCTGCTTTAACTGCTGGTCAAAATATAACTATCGATGCTAATGGTAGAATTAATTCTACAGCCACCGGTGGCGGAGGCGGTGGTGATTATGGGGATGCTAATGTTTATGCTAATGTTACCTTATTAAATTATATAACTGCATCTAGTCTTTCTGGGTATGCAACTAATGCTCAACTAGCTTCTTATGCAACTAATGCTCAACTAGCTTCTTATGCAACTAATGCTCAGCTATCCAGCTATGCCTTAACCACAAGTCTCACTACGGGTAATGTAGTAGAACTCACCAATCTATATTTTACTAACACAAGAGCTAGAGAGGCTATTTCAGGTGGTTCAGGGATTGATTATAACACCAGTACTGGTGTTATTGCACTAGGAGATGGTGTAAATGCAGAATTTGCTGATTTAGTCATTACAGGTAATCTTACTGTACGAGGTGAAACAACTACTATTAATGCTAGAGAGATTGCTATATCTGATAATATGATATACCTTAATGATGCAATCTCATATGCAATAACTAATGTAGTTGGAGATGGTGCTAATGTAACATACACTACTATTTCTGATCACGGTACTATCGTAGGAGAGGTGATACGAGTGACGGGGGTAAACCCGAGTTCTTATAATCAATTAAGCTACGTCTATGTTATTGCAGTTACTAACAATACGCTAACTATTGCTAATACCACCACCGGGGCATACATTTCTGGTGGCAATGTTTTTATTAAAGCTTCCATTAATCCTGATTTAGGTATAGCCGGCGGTTATAATGATGGTACTTACCATCATGCTGGTATTTTTAGAGATGCTACAGATGGACATTGGAAATTTTTTGAGAATTATGAGCCAGAACCTGATGCTAATGTTTATATTAACACTGCACATCCAACATTTAGCCTAGCGAATGTTAAAGCTAAGTATTTTGTTGGTCCGGTCGATGGTAATGTATCAGATATATCTAATCACACCACTACAAATTTAACTGAAGGTAGTAATTTATATTTTACTAATACCCGGGTTTATAGTAATGTTATACAAATTGGTTATGCTACTAATGCTAATGTAAATCTAAAAGCTAATATTACAGATTTAACAACGTCTAATGTTAGTGAAGGGGCTAATTTATACTTTACTAACACAAGAGTATCTGTTGCAATTTCCTCTCGGACCTTAAATAATGCTACATTTTCTGGTAACATAGTTACTAGTTCAAACGTTAAAGCTAGTGCATATCTGGACGGGTCTAACAGAAGACTTTTAATTAAAGACGCCAATAACATTATTGTTTGGGGTGTGTAATGCCCAGTGTATTGGTATATGATAACGAGGGGCTTAAAGAACTTTCCACCAGTAATATTTCTGCACTTTATGAGTATATTTGTGTAGAGTTAGCTTCTAACAACTACACTGGTACTATTACTTTCGGTAATGCTAACCCCATAGGTTCTTTCTCTGATACATCCAGACAAGGTGATATTGGGAGCACGGACTTAACTATTGTATCTAACACCTATTTCTTATCACAAATTAACACCACCACATTAGATTTAACCTCCGATGCCCCCCATGTGGTAGGTCTTGATACTTCAGAACCCGGAGTAGTGGTATTAAAAGAAAGCAATGTAACAATTACTACCATAGCTGATGAGGTGTTGCAGCATAGAGCCTCATTCCGCACCGGGGGGTACCATTTAGGAAATACTTCCCCATCAGATGGAGGAACTTGGATAAGCCTTGGTATGATTGAAGATACACTTTACAATGTATCTTTAAATAATACTTCTTACTTTTTATGGAAAAAAATAGCAGGAAATACAGCAACACTTTTTCGCCCGATTAAGCTTACAGGAAGCTATCTAGAAGAATTTAACGATACTAATATTCAAGGTATTATTAAAAAAATAGAACAACGAATTATTGATACCGGGGTTGGGTCGTATGTACTGCAGGCAAGCCCACCTGTTACAGGTACCTGGGCTTCCCGGGGTACCATAACAGATGTTAGAAGAATAGCAGAGGAATCAAGTGTAGATACGGGATATGTAGCAGAAAGCGTCACATATACGGGAGACATTTATACTGGGGAAGTAATTATTTCAACACCATACACAGGTGCACCGCTAGTTGATGGTGGTCCAACCTACGTTGCTGATTTAAATTACACTTCAACCATTACAGATTCTTTTGCGTCTGGAGATCTTGTATTTAACCCATTTGTCTTCCCATACGTACGCAACATTTATACTGGACCTAATCGAAATTTTAGTGGCTATCAAGGTAACTTTTTTGCTGATGCAATATGGGTAGGGCCGACTAATTTTAATAGGTACACCGGAATACGCTACTGGTCCTCTTCATATGACATTGTTTTTGGAGGTTCAGTTTCTTATACTTCCGATATAGATGCTGTATACACCGGTGATGTAGCGTTTACTGCGGAGTATACTGGAACCCCTGTTGAATATGTAGGTGGTGGCGCCCCCGCAACATACACCGGTACCACAACTGCTAACGTCGTATCTGCGAGTACAGAAACTATTACTACACTCACTCTATATGAACGTATAGCTTAACCTCTTAAATTTTTCTTTATAAATATAAGATGTTTATAAGGAATTTTTATGTCCTCACCTTCTTCACGTCAAAATTTAATTGATTACTGTTTAAGAAAGCTAGGTCATCCCGTCATTGAGATAAACGTTGACGATGATCAATTAGAAGACAGGATAGATGAAGCTTTTCAGTTCTATCGTGATTTTCATTATGATGCTTCGGAAAAATCTTATAAAAGTGTTTTAATAGAACCCTCTCTAATTCAAATTACCGGGATGAATGCAGCTTCTTTTTCAGTTGGAGAAATCATAACCGGTGTTACCTCTAGTGCTACAGGGGTGGTTTATGCTGGTGTATCGGCTAACCGTTTTAAACTGTATAAAATTCAAGGTACGTTTGCCGATGGAGAGACCATTTCCGGAGGCTCTTCAGGTACATCAGCTACTATACAGACTATTACCTTGGGTAATTATGATAAAAAGTATATAACCCTTGAAGATTCTTTTTTTGGTGTAGAGAGAGTTCTTCAGTTATCGAATAAGACGTCTGGTATGGGTATGTTCGATGTCAGATATCAATTACTACTTAATAACATTCAATCACTAACCAACACCGATATTATCTATTACAGTCAATTAAAGACACATCTTAATCTTATTAATGATCTTATGACCGGTCAAAAACCAATACGGTTTAATCGTCATATGAATCGAATGTTTATAGACATGGACTGGTCGTACGATATTAATGTGGGAGATTATATTATTATCGAAGGTTGGACATTTCTTGACCCGGACACCTATACGGATGTATATAATGATGGTTTTTTAAAACGTTATGCTACAGCATTAATTAAACAACAATGGGGTAATAATCTTAAGAAATTCGAAGGTGTGCAATTGCCAGGAGGGGTAACATTAAACGGGCAAAAGATATACGAAGAAGCAGTAGAAGAAATCGATATTCTTAAAGCGGAAGCAAAAGATACGTATCAGTTACCTGTCGATTTCTTCACTGGTTAGACACTTTCTCATCCGACCACATAAAGATTATACAGTCAAGGCAATAGATAATCCATGGCAGTTTACCAAAATTTAATCGAGTGAGGAAACAAAAATTCCTACTAATTTCTACTTTCAAGCCGGGGTACCAGGAGGACGTTCATCAGAACAACTTCTGATGGAAGATATTGTAATTGAGTGTCTTAAGATATACGGGTTTGATGTTTTTTATTTGCCCAGACAAGCGGTGAATGAAGATTTAATTTTAGGTGAAGACGTTCTTAACAAATTTACGTCAGCCTACCCATTAGAAATGTACTTACAAAACACTAATGGGTTTGAAGGTGATGGGGATCTCATGACAAAATTTGGTGTGGAAATAAGAGACACCGCAACTTTTATAGTATCTAGAAGAAGATGGGATCAAGTAGTTGCTAGAAGCGGTAATGCTGTTTTAACTACTAGGCCGGCTGAAGGCGATATTCTTTACTTTCCTTTGACTAAATCTTTTTTCGAAATAAAATTTGTTGAGAGTAAAGACCCGTTCTTTCAAGTAGGTAAACTTTATGTATACAAACTTGAATGTGAATTAATGAGGTACTCTTCGGAGATTATAGATACCGGCTTAACAGAAATAGACGACCTAGCTACTGATAAATCAGCAGACGTTAACCAATATAATTTTGTATTAGAAAATGGGGATAGATTGTTGTTAGAAGATTATGTTGAGTCTGGTATGATTTTAGAAAGTTTTAGTATGGATTCAATTTTACCTAATAATCAAATTGATGCTTTCAGGGGTAGCATAGATGTGTTAGATTTTACTGAAAGAAATCCTTTTGGAGAGATAGATGTTTAGTAAATTTTATTGGGGAACGATAAGAAAATCTATTATAGCTTTTGGAAATTTATTTAACAGAATTTATATAGATAGAAGAAATAGTGATGGACAAGTTATTCAGACACTTAAAATTCCTCTGGCGTATGCAGGAAAGCAAAAGTTTTTAGCAAGGATAGCATCTAATCCTCAATCTTTTGAGCAAAGCTTTGAGACATATTTACCCAGATTGTCTTTTGAAATGACCGGGATTGCATACGATCCCAATAGAAGGATTAGTTTAGTTCAACAAAATCGAGCGGTTAATAATACTACCAACACGTTAAATGCACAGTATGCCCCAACCCCTTATAACATATCTATGACGTTGTATGCGTACACCAAAAACCAAGACGACGGGTTACAAATAGTAGAACAAATACTACCGTACTTTAATCCAGATTATAACTTAACCCTCAATGCCATACCTGCATTAGAGTTAAAACACGATCTTCCTATCATTCTTGATCAAGTGACCTTTGAGGATAACTACGAAGGGGATTTTACTACTAATAGAACTATAATTTGGACCCTTAATTTTACTATGAAAATGAACTTTTATGGTCCGATTAACAAACAAGGTCTCATTAGAAATGTTACCGTTAATACTTTCAGTGATGCCGCACTTGGAAATATTCAATCAAGATATTCAGTTTCAGTCACGCCTGATTCTATAGTACCTGGTAGTACTTTAGAATCTGATAATATTATAGAAACTTTTGATGAGGATCTATCGTGAAATCTTTTCAAGCTATTAGTAAAGTATTTAATGTTGAAAATAGCGAACCCGTTCCTGACTCGCTACCTACTACGGTATCAAAAAGTATTGAGCAAGAAGATGATTTTCAATTAGCAAGAAATACTTTAAAAAATTTAATTATGAAAAATGACGATGTTATTAATGAATTAATTTACATTGCTAAAAATTCCGAGCATCCTAGAGCATTTGAAGTAGTAGGACAGCTTATGAAAGCACAGTCCGATATTACCAAAGAGCTTATGAACGTACATAAGACTAAAAAAGAAATTGCCGGGGAAGAGACTACTAACATTACACAGAATAATGTTATTTTTGCTGGCTCGACATCTGAGTTGATGAAAATGATCAGCGCATCTAAGGCTAAAGTAATTGACAGTCAATAAAAATTCATACAACGGGAATCGCTCTCTTAAACAAATTGGCTTTACTATACAATATACGTATGAGCAAGTACAGGAGCTAATGAAGTGCAAGGATGACCCGGTATACTTTATTACCACCTATTGTCAGATTGTTTCATTAGATAGTGAGCAATTAATACCGTTTGAATTGTTTGAATATCAAAAAAAGTTTATTCAAATAATTGAAAAGAATAGAAAAGTAATCAGTATGCAGCCCAGACAGATGGGTAAATCACAAACGGTAGCAGCCTACATTCTATGGTATACCCTTTTTAACAATAATAAAACAGTCGCCATTCTAGCTTACAAGTCGGACGCTGCAATGGAAATTCTATCACGCTACCAGTTAATGTTTGAGAATATACCAATTTGGATGCAGCAAGGAATCAAAACCTGGAATAAAGGGGACGTGGAGCTAGAGAATGGATCTTCTGTTTTTACTGCTGCCACCTCCTCTTCTGGAATTCGAGGCAAGTCGGTTAATTTACTCTACGTGGACGAGGTGGCTATCGTTCCCAATAATATTGCTGAACAGTTTTTCACATCCGTATATCCCGTGGTATCTGCTGGGGAAACTACAAAAATTATACTTACATCTACCCCGCTAGGTTATAATCATTTTTGGAAATTTTGGAACGATGCTGAAAATAATGTTAATGGTTTTTCCGCTTTACGAGTAAACTACTGGGAACACCCTAAAAGAAATGAGCAATGGGCCAAAGAACAAAAAGCTCTTTTAGGTGACATAAAGTTTAACCAGGAAGTATTATGTGCGTTCCTAGGCTCGTCTAACACATTAATATCTGCTGATACTATTGCCAGACTATCCTCCAAGCCCTTTGCGTTTTCTAATGATAGTTTAGATGTTATTGATAAGCCGGTTCAAAATAACACATATTTTATTTCTGTAGATACTTCTCGAGGTGTAGAAAGGGATTATTCAGCATTCACTGTTATTAATACCACATCATACCCATTCACTGTTGTAGCCAAATACAGAAATAACAAAATCAGCCCTTTGCTATATCCAAGTATTATTCATAAAGTAGCTAAAGATTATAATAATGCATATATTCTAGTGGAAATAAACGATAACGGACAGCAAATTGCCGATATTATTCATAATGATCTAGAGTATGATAATATGCTTTGGATTGGAAGTGATGCAAGGTATGGGCAGCATATTTCTAGCTCTGGTAAAGATGCAAAACTAGGAGTAAGAACTACCAAGCAAGTAAAAAGTATTGGATGCGCTACACTCAAAACATTGGTAGAAAATGATAAGTTGCTAGTGTTTGATTCTGATATTATTTCAGAATTTTCTACCTTTGTAGAGTCAAAAGGTACATTTAAAGCTGATGAAGGGTATCATGATGATTTAACCATGACCCTGGTTTTGTTTAGTTGGGCGTCAAATGACCCGATGTTTAGAGATATTATGAATGCTAATAATCGAGAGGCTGTATTTAAACAGCAAATGATTAATATTGAAGAAGAGCTTACACCATTTGGTATTATTAATAATGAAATAGATGATATTCCAGACGTAGAGGTAGCAGGGGGCGATTTGTGGCTATCAGATAAGTACCAAAAAAGTTTAAAAGATTTTATCAGAGAGCATATTAATTAGTCAAAAAATAAAAAGTATAAATAATCTAGTTAATAATTCTTTGTTATGATAAAAACATTATAAGGAGAATAAGATGGCATTTCAGCTTTCACCAGGTGTGCTAGTAACTGAGAAGGATCTTACATCGATCGTTCCTCAGGTCGCTACCACTGCAGGGGGCTTTGTTGGAGCATTCCAATGGGGTCCTGTTATGGAGGTTGTTACTGTAGAGTCGGAAAATAAGCTGGTTGAAAGGTTCGGAACACCTAATGATACTGTATTTAAATCATTCTTTACCGCAGCTAATTTTCTTTCTTATGGTAATAACTTACAAGTAATTCGTGCAGTTGATCAAAGCGTTGCAAGAAATGCAAAGTCAAATGCTGCTGCATCAGCTATAATTATTCGCAACGAAGATCATTATATAGATACTTACAGCGATGGCTCAGCAAATATCGGAGAATGGGCAGCTAAGTATCCAGGTGCACTAGGAAATTCACTTAAAGTTTCCATGTGTGATGCTAACACATTTTCTGGGTGGTCTTACGCTAGTCTTTTCGATAGCACCCCCACCACATCTTCCTATGTGAGTGAAAGAGGCGGTTCTATGGATGAACTGCATGTCATTGTTATAGACGAGGATGGTTTATGGACTGGTTCAAGAAACACCGTATTGGAAAAATTTTCCTTTGTATCTAAAGCATCTGATGCCAAGCGTTCGGATGGAACCTCTGCATACTACAAAGATGTCATTAATAATACATCTAAGTACATTTGGTGGATGGATCACAACGCTAATGTCACTACTTCAGGTACAGCATGGGGTAGCTCGGCTAACGCGTCTACTTTTGCCAATCTTACTTCTAACGGTAATGTAACACATTCTTTAACCGGTGGCGTATCAAGTGATAGTCCTTCTTCAAGCAATTTACAAGCAGCTTATAACATCTTTGCAAACAATGATTTATATGACATTTCATTATTCCCGTTAGGGGAAGCAGTTACCGCTGACGTTAATTACGCTATTGGATTAGCTGAATCAAGAAAAGATTTCGTTGTTTTTGCCTCACCTGAAATGAGTGATGTAGTTAATAACACGGGAGATGAGGCAACAGATTCTGTTTCGTTTAGAAACACTCTAACCTCTTCCAGTTATGCAGTATTAGATTCTGGCTGGAAATATCAATATGATAGGTATAATGACAAATATCGCTGGATTCCATTAAACGGGGATACAGCAGGGCTTGCAGCCAGAACCGATTATCTTGCCGATCCATGGTTTAGCCCGGCAGGGTTTACTCGAGGTCAAATTAAGAATGTAGTTAAGCTAGCATATTCCCCTTCTTTAGCACAGAGAGACGCGCTATACAAAGCGGGAATTAATCCGGTAGTTAGCTTTCCAGGCAACGGAACAGTGCTGTTTGGAGATAAGACATTACTCTCCAAGCCATCGGCATTTGATAGAATCAATGTACGTCGACTCTTTATCGTGCTAGAGAAAGCCATTGCTACAGCTGCTAAATTCCAGTTGTTTGAGTTTAACGATGCATTTACTCGTGCACAATTTAGAAATTTAGTAGAACCATTTTTAAGAAATGTACAAGGGCGCCGTGGTATTACAGACTTCAAAGTTGTTTGTGATGAAACTAACAACACAGGGGAAGTAATAGATAGAAATGAGTTTGTAGCTGACATATTTGTTAAACCTGCTCGTTCTATTAATTTTATCCAACTAAACTTCATAGCGACCAGGTCTGGTATTTCTTTTGAAGAAGTAGGCGCATAAGGGAGAGCAAACATGGCAACATTCAACATAGAAAGTTTTAAAGCTGCTCTTACTAACGGCGGTGCTCGTCCTAACCAGTTTGCAGTGAGGCTGTCGTTTCCTACTTATGTAACAACCGCAAGTACTGCAGTTAGCCGTGCCCCATTTCTAGTAAGCATAGCTGAATTACCCGGTCAAACAGTTAACCCAGCTATTGTTCAATATCGCGGGCGAGAAGTTAAGTTTGTCGGCGATCGTGTATACGCACCATGGACTATTACTGTTTTAAACGACTCAGAAATGTCCATTAGAACATCCGTAGAACAATGGATGGCAGGGATGGAAGATTATGCTGCAAAGTTTGGAAGACTTCAACCATCAGAGTATCAACGAGATCTAGAAGTCCTTCAATTAGATAGAAATGGTAATGTTATTAAAGATTATCTTCTAGTCGATGCTTTCCCGGTAGATGTATCGCCGGTAGGGTTAGATTTTGGAGCTAATGATCAGATATCTACCTTTACTGTCACATTCCAATACCAGCACTTTATTCCTTCTACTTCGACAGCAACAGGTACAGTGAATTTTGGCGCAATTTTCAACCGCGGATAATCTTATAATTTAATATATTATGGCAATCAACATTTTTGGTTTTACTATTGGTCGTGAAAACAAACAACGGGAGTTGGTGAGTCAATCATTCATCACTCCCGTATCTGACGACGGAACATCTACTGTATCAGCGGGTGGGTATTTTGGTACCTATGTTGATATTGATGCTTCCGCACGTTCGGAATCAGAATTAATTTCTAGATATCGTGACATCTCTAACTACCCCGACTGCGATACTGCTATCGAGGAGATAGTTACAGAAGCTATTGCAGCTTTAGACAGTGAAACACCTGTCACTATTGATACAGATAAACTAAACTTATCACAAAATATCAAAGAAAAAATACAAGAAGAATTTGACAACATACTTTCCTTGTTAGACTTTAAAGATAAAGCACATGATATTTTTCGCAGGTGGTATGTTGATGGTCGTTTGTACTATCAAAAAGTAATTAACCCTGCACAAACTAAAAAGGGTTTACAAGAACTCCGGTACATCGATCCAAGAAAAATTAGAAAGGTTAGAAACCTTAATAAAGAAAAACTACCTTCTGGTGTAGAAGTTATTAAGAGCATTGAAGAATTTTATGTGTATAATGAGAAAGGGCTTACGGTTACACCCGGTGTAGACCCCAATCAATCTAATGGCATAAAAATAGCACCAGATACTATTACTTTTGTACCGTCCGGGCTTTTAGATCTAGATCGCAATGTAGTGCTAGGATATTTAAACAAAGCTATTAAACCAGTCAATCAGTTAAAAATGATGGCTGATTCTTTAGTCATCTACCGTCTTTCTCGTGCCCCTGAACGTCGTATTTTTTATATTGATATTGGCAATCTTCCTAAAATTAAAGCCGAGCAGTATATGAAAGATATTATGGCTCGTTATCGTAATAAGATAATCTATGATTCTACTACAGGTGAGATCAAAGACGACCGTAAGTTTATGACTATGTTAGAAGACTTTTGGCTTCCGCGTCGTGAGGGAGGTCGAGGTACAGAGATTACTACCCTACCGGGCGGTGAGAATTTAGGACAAATTGCCGATATTGAATATTTTCAAAACAAAGTTTACCAAGCACTCAATGTCCCGGTATCTAGATTTCAACAACAGTCTGGGTTTAATTTTGGACGAGCAGCAGAAATTAGTCGAGATGAAATAAAGTTTGCAAAATTTGTAGGGAGACTTCGTAGAAAGTTTAACAAGCTATTTGATGATCTATTAGAGTCTCAGTTAGTTCTTAAAGGTATAATTAAACCAGAAGACTGGGACGGTATTAAAGAAAATATTGACTATAAGTATGCACAAGATCAATACTATCAAGAAATAAAAGAAGCTGAAAATTTAAGAAATAGAATTGATGTACTTAATCAAATGTCACCCTATGTAGGTGTATATTTTAGTAAGCAATATATTCGTAAAAATGTATTAAGAATGACCGATGCTGAGATTAACACCATAGAAAAAGAAATTGAAGACGAACCACCCTCCATTCAACCTGGTATGCCTGGTTCAGAACAAGTAGCTGCACTGAGTCGTGAGAATACACCACAGTAAAAAATAAATATAGGATAAATATGGAAAACTCAGAATTAATTCATAATATGATAGACAATATCCTGGATAATAAAAATACCGAAGCCCAGGAAACATTTAAGTCTTTGTTATCACAAAAATTAAACGATGCTTTAGAAGCAAAAAAAGTAGAAGTTGCTCAATCCATCTACGGAACTCAAGAGGTGCAAGAGCCCGATGAGAGTGTAGAAGATACTGAGCAAGAAACAGAACAAACATAAAGGATTATCATGCCAGTTACCAAGAGTATTCTAAAAAACTCCAAAAGGCAGGCCGTAGTTAAGCTGGTCGGTACTGGTCTGGGATATATAAACGTTCACGAATTAGTAGCTGTAGTAGGTCCTAATGCCATCTCCGATGTTCAGACTATTACTACTGCCAATTTAGAGCTTACCATTTCTGATTTATTTTATGATGTATCAGCAACATCCAACATTGTAAGAAACAGTAATGTTATTTGGGCAATGAACCCAGGATCGGCTGACTATGCATTTTCAAGAGACATAGGTGTGGTCCTTAATCAAGACGCAAATGCAAACGTCGTGGTTAATATTGGCGGTACATCTAATGGTACTGTTATGATTCAATTCACTAAGGGTTCCGGTTATAACGATCCTTATGATCTACAAATTCAGGGTCCAGGGGTAGGAAGAATTTAATGAAACTAATCACTGAACAAATAAGCGAGGTTAAGTACCTTGTAGAGAAAAAAGAAGATGGTACTAAGCAAATGTATATTGAAGGTATTTTCATGCAGACCGAAAAAGAAAATAAAAATGGTCGCGTGTACAGAAAAGGTATCATGGAAAATGCCTTGAAGGATTTTCAAACATTAATTACAGAAAAACGAGCTTTAGGTGAATTAGGTCACCCTCCTAACCCTCAAATTAATCTTAACAATGTATCTCACTTAATTACCGGGTTAAAGTTTGAAGGTAATGATGTGATTGGACGTGCAAAAATTTTAGATACACCCATGGGTAAAATTGCGAAAAATTTTATCGAAGAAGGTGTACGTTTAGGCGTGTCGTCAAGAGGTCTAGGTTCGCTAAAAGAGGTAAACGGTGTTAACGAAGTACAAGATGATTTTCATTTAGCTACTATTGACATAGTAAGTGATCCGAGTGCCCCTGATGCTTTCGTGCAAGGTATTATGGAAGGCGCTGAATGGGTTCTAGCTAACGGTCAGTGGAAGTCTGTACAAATTGAACAAGCACAACAGATAGTAAAGAAAGCTTCTAAACGAAATTTAAACGAAGTAAAACTTCAATTATTTGAAAAGTTTCTAAGAAATATCAAGTAAATAATTCTTATAAATATTAACGTTACATTAAAAAACTCTTAGGAGAACAGGATGTCAGTCGAAGCAAAAATCAAAGAGCTGCTTAATCGTACTAGCACTGCTCAAAATTTAAATGAGGAGCAAGAAGATCTAGCTGCTGCTGGAATGGCTGATACTGGCTCCAAAGCTGCAAGTAAAATGTCTAAAGATACTTCCAAGTCAGCAAAGGTTGCTACTGCTGGAGACACAACGCAACCTAAGCAAGGTTCGTCTCAGACAGCTTCCTTTACTACCCGTGATGAAGATGATGAGAATCAGGGTGCTAAAGCAGCTGCTCCAGTTTCTAAAGATAATACACTTCCAAAATCAAAAGGCGATGCTAAGTCAGTAAAAGTACCTGCTATGGAAGAAACTGAAGAAGAAGGTGAGGTTGTAGCTGAAGAACAACAGCAAGAAGATATTGCATCACAAATTAAATCTATTTTTGGCGATGATCTCTCAGAAGAATTTACAAGCAAAGCAGCATCTATTTTTGAAGCAGCAGTTATTGCGCGTGTCAATAGCGAAATGGAAAAAGTAGCTGCTCGTTTAGAAGAACAGGCTCAAACGCAACTAGATGAATTTAAACAAGGTCTAGTAGAAAAAGTTGATGGTTATCTCAACTATGTGGTTGAGCAGTGGATGGAAGAAAACCAATTAGCTGTGGAGCAAGGTTTAAGAACAGAAGTAGCTGAAGACTTTATTTCTGGTCTTAAGACTTTATTCCAAGAGCACTATATTGAGGTTCCAGAAGAAAAGTACGATGTTATGAAAGAACTCGAACAGACTACTGAATCTCTACAAACCAAACTGGATGAAAGCGTAGCAACTGCTATTGAACTTTCTAAAGAATTGGAACAACTTAAGCGAGAAAAAGTACTTGAAGAACAAACTAAAGATCTGGCTGATACAGAAGTTGAAAGGCTTAGAAAATTAGTTGAGGGCGTTAATTTTGATTCGGAAGACTTGTATCGTGAAAAAGTCGGTGTCATTATAGAAAATTATTTTCCTAAGACATACGCAAAATCACCTGAGCAAGCTTTAATTGAAGAAAGTGGTACACAACCTACTTTTGCAAATGATGACGATCAGATGGACAGATATGCTATGTCAATCTCTAGATCACTAAAAGCCCGTTAATTATATAAAAAATAACAATCAAAGGAGAAGGTATGTACCTATCAGAACAAATTCAACAGAAGTGGGGCAAGATTTTAAATCACGCCGAGCTTCCAGAAATTAAAGATTCTTATCGTCGTTCAGTCACAGCTGTTCTGCTTGAGAATCAGGAAAAAGCTCTCAAAGAAGAGCGTCAGATGCTGTCAGAATTAGCTCCTGCTAACTCTATCGGAGACGGCACTACAGGTGTTGCTAAATATGATCCAATCCTAATCGGTCTGGTTCGTCGTGCAATGCCTAACCTGATGGCATATGACATTTGCGGTGTTCAGCCTATGACTGGTCCTACTGGTCTTATTTTTGCCATGCGCTCGGTCTATGGCAACACTCGTTCATCGTCAGGTCTTTCTGAAGCATTATATAACGAAGCAAACACACAGTTTACATCGTCGTCTTATACTTCTGCTCTTGCTAGCTCAGGTACCCCGTTAAATGGAACACACACTGGTTCTAACCCAGTTGATGGTACATATACACGTGGTGCTGGTATGACTACAGCAGAAGCTGAAGCACTAGGTGATGCATCTACCAATGCTTTCGGTCAGATGGCATTCACTATTGACAAGACTACTGTTACTGCTCGTAGCCGTGCTCTTAAAGCAGAATACACCTTGGAATTAGCTCAAGACCTGAAGGCAGTTCATGGTCTAGACGCTGAGTCTGAGCTTTCAAACATCCTGTCACAGGAAATCATGTTTGAAATTAACCGTGAAGTTGTTCGTACCATTTATACTGTTGCTAAAGCTGGTTCCCCCGCTACTGCCACAGCAGGTACATTCAACCTCGACGTCGACTCCAATGGTCGTTGGTCAGTTGAGCGCTTTAAAGGTCTTCTGTTCAACATCGAGCGTGATGCTAATCACATTGCACAAGATACCCGTCGCGGTAAAGGTAACTTTATTGTTTGCTCGGCAGACGTTGCTTCAGCACTTGCTATGGCCGGTGTTCTGGATTACGCTCCTGCTCTGTCAACCAACCTCTCGGTAGATGATACTGGTAACACATTTGCCGGTGTTCTAAACGGTCGTTTCCGTGTATACATTGATCCTTATTCTGCTAACTTAGGTGCTGCTAGCCAGTTCTATGTAGTTGGATATAAAGGTTCTAGCCCTTATGACGCAGGTATTTTCTACTGCCCCTACGTTCCTCTCCAGATGGTTCGTGCAGTTGATCCTAACAGCTTCCAGCCCAAGATTGGCTTTAAGACTCGTTACGGTATGATTGCTAACCCATACGTTACCACTAACGCCAATAGCGCTGCTGCTGATGCTGAAACATTTACAGCAAACCGCAACCAGTACTATCGTCGTACCAAGGTTACCAATTTGATGTAAACCGACGAAGATCGGTCTTGAGGGAGCTTCGGCTCCCTCTTTTTTTATGGATAAATAATGCAAAAGGAACTATAATTGTTTACTCCAAATCTTAATAGCATTCTTAACGAAGTATCTACAGTTACCACACAACCGGTATCTAATTACTTACGACCTAATGCTTTTAGATTTACGATTAAAGAAATACCTAAAGCTGCTTTTACATGTCAATCAGCTAATCTACCTGCATTAACATTAGGGTCTACAACACAACCTACACCATTTTTAGATATACCACACGTCGGTGATAAGAATTCGTTTGGTGATTTTACTATTAGATTTTTGATTTCAGAAGATATGTCCAATTATATTGAATTATTTGACTGGCTAGTGGCACTTGGCTTTCCAAACGATTATAATCAATATAGGAATTTTACCGGAGAAAGGTTAAATCGTTTTCCATTTGTTCGTGATTCTAGAGGTATACCCATATCCGTGGCTTATTCCGATGCTACGCTAACTATTTTAGATAGTAATAACGTACCTAAAACAAATATACAATTTAGAGATGTATTTCCGGTTTCGGTAGAAGCGCTGGATTTTGATATTACTTCTTCTTCTGTAGAATATTTTGTAGGAATTGCTTCATTTAAATACAAAACATTTAGCATTGAAGTTTTATAATTCTTTTTTTTGGAGTAGATTATGTCACAAAAACAGATTCAAATTTCTGTTGAAGAGATTCGTAAAAATAAGTTCTTTATCGCTACACCATGTTATGGCGGTCAACTAAACGAACCATATTTTCGTTCAGTAGTAAAGCTAATGACATTTTTTAACGGTCATAGCATTCCTTTAGCCTTCGGTACTATTGCCAACGAGTCTCTCGTCACTCGAGCAAGAAATGTACTCTTAGCTTATTTTCTAGCTTCCGATTACACCCATTTAATGTTTATCGATGCGGATATTGAGTTTCAGGTTGAGGATCTATTAAAACTCTACGCACATAACAAGGATGTCGTAGTAGGTGCTTATCCTAAAAAAGGTGTTGCCTGGAATAGGATCCGTGAAGGGGTTAATCTACCAGATAATGTAGGTAAAGAGCTTTCAGATCGTGAAATTGCTGCGTATGGTTCTGACTATGCTATTAACTTTAAATTTACCAACAAAGAACTAAGACAAATAGCTGTTGAAAACGGTTTAATTAAATTACATGATGCTGGCACTGGTTTTATGATGATTAAACGTGAAGCTATTCTAAAGCTAATTAAATCTTATCCTGAAATTAAGTATAATAATGATGTGAATATTAGTAATGCCAGCTTGAAAGATCATTTTTATGCATTGTTTGATACCATGATTGATCCCATTGATAGGCGCTACCTATCTGAAGATTACACGTTTTGTAGACGATGGCAAGATATTGGCGGGGATATTTGGCTTGATCCGACTATTTCCCTAAACCATTATGGTCATTTTTGTTTCCAAGGTAACCCACAAGCTATTATTAATTTTAGTGAACCGGTACCGTCAACCCCTGTAGTACAAAAAGAGGTTATTACACTCGATCTACCAGACTAATCTAGTCTTTATATTATGAAGTTAAGTGAATTGCAGCAGGAATGGGAACGTGATGCGCCGATCAATCAAACAGATTTAGGTCGTGAAGCATCACGAGTACCTATACTGCATTCTAAGTATGTGGTAATGCTTTCCAAGGTAAAATTACAGCTTAGAAAAGCTGAGTCAGATTACTTAAATACTCGCCGTAAAAAATACAAGTACTATCGCGGTGAAATGACCAGACAAGAATTAGAAGATGAAGGCTGGCCACAGTTTCAGGGTAACAAGCCGCTTAAAAATGAAATGGATGAATTTTTATCGTGCGATGAAGACTTAATTTCTTTGCAGGATAAAGTAGAATATTTTAAAACTATTCACTTTACATTAGAGCAAATACTACGTTCTATTAATTCAAGGACCTGGGATGTTAAATCAAGCATTGAATGGACAAAATTTACTAACGGTATGATGTAATGTCAGAACTCATTCTTCGTAAGAAAAACGAAGTATATATTAAAGTACAAACTGGCCCATCTATTGCTCAGGAGCTATCGGACCATTTTTCTTTTGAAGCACCAGGGGCGAAATTCCATCCGTTAGTACGTAATAAACTCTGGGATGGAAAAATAAAGTTATTCTCTATTCTAACCCATGAAATATATGTAGGTTTATTACCCTACCTGGAGCATTTTTGTGAGGTAAACGGCTATACTATTGATTATTCTCAGTATATTCAAACTGCCGATACAGTTACTTACGATATCGTTAAAGAATTTATACAACAACTAAACATATCATTACCTGATGGCGCCGAGGTAAGAGACTATCAAATAGATGCTATATTGCGCGCTATACAAGACGGTAGACGTTTACTTCTTTCACCTACCGGGTCTGGTAAATCTCTCATCATCTATTGTTTGTTAAGATGGAATGAGCAGTTTGAACGCAAGCAGTTAATTCTAGTTCCTACTACCTCGCTAGTAGAACAGATGTACAGTGATTTTCAATCATATTCACAACTCAACGGTTGGAAAGCATCTTATCATTGCTCACGTATCTATGCCGGGCACGGTAAAGATAATTTACTTCCTATAGTTATTTCTACCTGGCAATCAGTATACGAGCTACCTAAGAAATGGTTTGAACCTTTTCAATGCATTTACGGGGATGAAGCCCACTTGTTTAAAGCTAAGTCATTAACCAGTATTATGCATAAAATGACTACTGCTCCTTATCGCATAGGTACGACAGGTACACTAGATGGCACTAAAACGCATAAGTTGGTACTGGAAGGGTTGTTCGGTCCCGTATACCAGGTTACTACTACCAGACAGTTGATGGATAGGCAGCAACTTGCTGAACTTAAAGTATATGGTATTGTACTACAGTATTCAGATGAAATAAAAAAAGCTAATAAAGACTATAATTACCGTGACGAAATAGACTGGATTGTACAATATGAACCACGTAATCGTTTCATACGCAATCTAGCACTAAAACAGGTGGGAAACACACTGATTCTGTTCCAATTCGTTGAAAAACACGGTAAGATACTGTACGACTTTATACAAAATAAAGACAGTTCTAGAAAAGTGTTTTTTGTATATGGTGGTACAGATACCGAGCAAAGAGAGCAAATAAGGCAGATTACCGAACAAGAGCAGGATGCTATCATCGTAGCATCTTACGGTACATTCTCAACAGGAATAAATATTAGAAACCTTCACAATATTATCTTTGCATCACCGTCTAAGTCTAGAATTAGAAATTTACAATCTATTGGTCGAGGGTTAAGAACCAGTCGTGATAAGACATCTTGTAAGCTTTATGATTTAGGTGATGATTTAACTTGGAAAAACAGAAAAAATTATACTCTGCTCCATATGATTGAACGTATTAAATTATATAATGAAGAACAATTCGATTATAAACTCGTTAAGGTTGATCTCTAATGTACTGTAAATTTGTAAAACTGTCAAACGGAGATGATATTATCCTCACTACAGAGGATAATTATGATACCTTTAAAGACAAGGAGTTCGTTAGCGGTAAAAACGTAGTTCAAGTAGGAGTAATAAGACTTCCTCGCAGCGGGGGAGTTGTTGAAAGCTATATTTTACAACCATGGATTCGCATGGCTAAAACAGTATACGTTAACATACCTGTCAATAGTATAGTAGCTATGGTAGATATCGACGATAAGGCAGCAAAACAATACTTAAGTTTTGTAGAAGAAAAAACACCTTTAAATTTAGAACCTAGCTCGGAAGAAGAATTAGAGAGAGAATTAGAGGAACAATTAGAGTTTGAAGAAGAGGAATATGATGAGCAACCTACAACCAACCGTGGCTACACTATCCACTGAAAAAAGCCCAGCGCATTACGTTGATAATAAAAAATTCTACCAAGCATTACTAGAATATAAACAACAATGCAACGAAGCAAAATCACAAGGGATACCAACCCCCCAGGTGAGTGAGTATATCGGTGAATGCTTTTTAAAGATTGCTACCCATCTATCGTATAAAGCAAATTTTATTAATTATACATTTAAAGATGATATGATTAGTGATGGGATAGAAAATTGTTTAACTGCTGTGGAAAAATTCGATCCTGAAAGAAGCACTAATCCGTTTGCTTACTATACACAGATTGTATTTTTTGCTTTTGTTCGTCGTATTCAAAAAGAAAAGAAACAACAAGTAACCAAGTATAAAATGTTAGAGCAGGTTGATATCGATCAAATAGTAGCGCATGCGGAAGATAATCAAGAAATAGTAAATCACCTGATGGATCTTGCGCGTAAACAATTAGATACGGTAGATCCTGATAAAAGAACCATTGCTAAGAAAACTAAAAAAGTAATTGTAGATGAAATAGAATAAATATATTATAATATGATGAGCTTGTGACAGCTGCCCTTCCAGCTGAAACAAAATAACTAGGAGTCCATATGACAAAAATCAAAGTATCAGAGCTTTTTTATAGCATCCAGGGGGAAGGACGCTATATGGGAGTTCCAAGCGTATTTCTAAGAACCTTTGGCTGTAATTTTACATGCGATGGGTTCGGTATGCCTCGAGGACAAAAATCAAATGAGCGAAACGTCATCGCCGCCAATGCGGACCAATACCAAGATTATAAATCTCTTCCTCTTGTTACTACAGGGTGTGACAGTTACGCTAGCTGGGATGTTAGGTTTAAGCATCTTAGCCCTACTGTTAGTATTAATGGTATTGTTGATGCCATTATACGTATGCTACCTCATGGTAAATGGACAAGCGAGCATCTGGTTATTACAGGAGGTGAACCACTCCTCGGATGGCAAAAAACCTACCCGGCTCTTTTATCGCACTCGGGGATGGTCGGCTTGGAGGAGATCACGTTTGAAACCAACGGTACACAAGAGTTAACCCCAGCATTTTCTGAATACTTAAAGACACACTGGCGTAAGGGTTGGGATAAGCTAACCTTTAGTGTTAGCCCTAAACTAGGGGTAAGTGGTGAAAAATGGGCGGATGCTATTAAACCTAACATCATCAGAGAGTATCAAGAACACGGTTATGTATATTTAAAATTTGTTATTGCTACTGCAGAAGATGCAGAGCAAGTTAAATATGCTGAGGAAGAGTATCGCCAGGCCGGGTTTAAAGGGCCCGTGTATGTAATGCCAGTAGGAGGTGTGGAATCAGTTTATAGCATGAATAATCGTAACGTAGCCGATATTGCAATGAAAAACGGCTGGCGCTACAGTGATCGTCTTCAAGTTCCTTTATTTAAAAACGAGTGGGGTACCTAATGCTTCAACAACACAAATGCGATCCTGAACTAGGATATCGAGTAGAAGAATATCTTCGCGGAAAAGGTGTACACACACCTACTAATATCGATATGCTATTGCGAAAAGATACGCATAAGATTATGAAGATTGAAAAGCACTTTGCCGCTATTATGGATATTCTTGGGTTAGATCGTAATGATGATTCGCTAACTGAAACCCCTAAACGTGTAGCTAAGATGTACGTGAATGAAATTTTTTGGGGTTTAAAACCAGAAAACTTTCCTAAGTGTACGGTTATTGAAAATAAGATGGGGTATGATGAGATGGTAATCGAGCGTGACATTACGCTCATGTCTAATTGCGAACATCATTTTGTTACTATCGATGGTAAGGCTCATGTAGCTTATATACCTAAAGGTAAAGTGCTAGGGTTATCTAAACTTAACCGTATTGTGGAATATTTTGCCCGACGCCCACAGGTTCAAGAACGAATTGCCGAACAGGTCTATCATGCTTTAGTTTATATTCTAGGCACAGAAGATGTAGCAGTAGTGATTGAAGGAGTACATTACTGTGTAAAATCAAGAGGTGTGGAAGATCATTCTTCGTTTACCATGACTGCTAAACTGGGAGGATGTTTTAAATCTGAACCAGATTGCCGCGCTGAGTTCATGTCGCTCATTAAATGAATAGAAAAAATTTAGTTATTTTTCCTACCCTGGTGCAAGAGACTTCTTTACCATTATTTGTTATAGAAGAAGTTTTAGATAGTTTAAAACAATTTAAGGTAGAGAATAATTTAACTGAAAAATCATGGAATGATTATTTATTTACAACATTAAATAAGTTTAATTGTATTATCAGTTATCTAAAATTAAATAATTTGAAAACTGCCATACAGCTCGGAGTCCAAGAGTTTACCATTAACTTTCCAAAATTAAAAAATTTAGATTTTAAACTAGCTGAAAGTTGGGTTAATTTTAACTATAAGTACAGCTTCCAAAACTCACATATACATGACCTTAAATGTATATCAGGAGTTGTTTATATACAATGCAAAGGAACCAGTGAGGAGGGTAATATTGTTTTTAATTCCCCTCACTATCTAGATCATTTACAAACTGATTTTGAGTATGTTCCTTCGGTAGGAAAAATGCTTATTTTTCATGGGTCGACCCCACATTCTGTTAGATTCAATAAGTTAGATTCGACTAGAATTTCACTTTCATTTAATTGTTATTAAATTTATTATGATAAAAACTAGTATTAAATATGAAAACTACGGCGGTATTTATAAAAAAAATGGTAAGGTTTATTTAGTAGAATTTACTAATAAAGAAACCGGTGAGCAATTTCTTAAGTTTGGGGTTACTAGTAGTTATGATGTACTTGATAGATTTAAAACTAAAGAGTATAATGAATGGAATATTAGACCACTAGCTTCTGCTTACGGTACAAAAGAGCAAGTAGAGGAGGCCGAACAATACTTTCTTAAAAAATACCCTAAAAACTTTTGGCTGAAGCAAAAGATACGTGGTGTAACAGAAATAGTCAAGCTAGATGAGTCTACTCGTATGGCAGCAATACAGGA
>OGWI01000007.1_pt1 | contig 24692 bp, 42 predicted proteins | sample 1576021 | NCBI WGS metagenome assembly OGWI01 (sample SAMN07581557, study PRJEB24739) | freshwater metagenome | place: Singapore | collected 2015-04
CAATATGAAAAAGAAAAAATTAAACAAAACAGAATTCAAGGTTTAAATGAACTTGCCGAAACAAAAGATGGCAAAACAACAATTTCGTTAGACAAGCTCATAGACTTTGCAACACAAAATAATATTAGTGATCAAGAACTTTTAGATCTGGTAAACATTTCCGCTGATGATTTAAAGAATTTTAAAGCCTCTGAAAAAATAAGGTCAGAATTGTTATCAGCACAAGAAACTGGAAACCAACTTACAACAAGAGAAATATTAGACATTGCTGCAAAGTCTAATTTAAGCCTAGAGGATTTTGTAACAAAATATTTTGGCAACAATTCTGAAACGTTAGCGACATTACAAGCTGAATCCGCTTTTACACCCCAAGAAAGATCTTGGCGAGAAACTGCCCAAAATCTTAAAGACTTGACATCTCAGCAAGTGTTAGATTTTCAAGCTACCAACAAATTGTCTGATAAAGACATGAATCGTATTTTTGGCATTAAAGAATCAGATTTAAATACATATCGTTTAACAGCTTCGTTACAAGGCTACGCTGGTGAAGATAAAACTTTAAACTATGAAGAAATTATTAAATTTGCTCAAGACAACAACATAACCCTTTCAGAAGCGGTTGACCTTATTGGCACAAAAGAAGAAAGGCCGGCACTATTAAGCAAGATTGAGTCTTATGTTCAGCAAGAAACTGCTCGCCCAAAAACAATTACTGATTCTGATGGCAAAACGTATGATACAAACACAATTTTAAAACTTGTCAATCAAATTAAACAAAACTTTGACACAACAAATAGTCAAGGCGGTGCATTTGGTATAGAAGTTGATGAAAGTACAAATGTTGGTTTTACTGCAACAGAAGCAGAAAATGTTTTAGGAAGAAAACCAACGGCTGCTGATATGGTGTTTTTAGACATGGCAAGAAACATTGCCTCGCAAGGAATAACTGATGTAGCAGACATTGCTAAGTACAAGCCAACTGAAGTTGTTGAGTATGACTATAACCAAGAGGGCGGTGGTTCGGTTGCATACACAGTCACTAAATATATTGACCCAGCCACAGGAAAAGAATTTAATCCTAATTTTGGCGGGACTTATGCAGGTGAGGGCGGAACGGGTTATGCCGTTAACGTGGATGAAAGCGGCAAACCTGTATTTGCAACATCGGGCTACAGCACAAGCGATGCAGGGACAATTCTTCCTATTGTGTCTTTCGCATTGATGGCTGTACCTGTCATTGGACAGGCGGTGGGCGCTGCAATCCTTGGGCCTACCGCTTCCGCTGCTACGGCAACTGCCTTAGGCAATGCTGTTATTAACGCAGGCATTCAAATAGCGACCGGTGTTGACCCTGTTAAAGCAATTGGCGGTGCGGCTGCGTCAATGTTTGGTGCAACCGTATCCCCTGATATAACAGCATTGATTAACGAATCAATTGGCAACCCACAGGTTTCAAACATCATTACTAAAGCCATTGAAGGCGGCGTAAAAGGTGTTTTAACAGATCAAGACGTTGGTAAAAGTGCGTTATCAAGCCTTACAGGTCAGGCTCTTGGTGGCATTACACAACAAATGATTGATGATCCGACGCTTGCAAAGCAAATTGCTTCTTCTGTATCTATGGGTACTTCCGCTGCTGTTGCTGGGCTTGATGTGCCAACTGCAATTATGTCTGGGCTTATTCAAGGTTCTAGAGGTGCAACAACAAAACCAGCGCCAATAACAACCGGCACGGCAGTTGGAGGCGGGGCATCCACGGGAGGTGTGAATTTATCAGACGATTTGCCTGGCGACATTTTAAATCCCATTTCACCTTCTGATGAAGAAATAATTTCTGCCGGAAGGAAATTGTCAGGCTCTGCAACAGACACAGTTGATTTGTTGCTTAACGACCCTGCTTTACAGCTTGCAATTCAAGACGCAATTGATGCTGACAATCGATCAATTGTTCAAAATACCTTTGCAAAATATCCTGATGTTCCTTTTACACAAGAACAAGTTGAAGCATGGGTTCAGTGGGCAAAACAAAATCCTGATATAGATTTGGCGCAAGAAATTGATAAAGGGTTTCGGGCTAATGCCGCAGCAACAACAACTTCAGGTGGTGTACAAACTTCAACAACTAATGTTGCTACAGATGCCCAACAAGATGTTGATGCAAAAACAGTTTTACCAGGAGGGCGCGTTGAAGTTACAGCGCCATCAGATACAGCGCCAATTGATTTGACGCAATCATTATTACCATCAGATGCTAGTGTGGCTGATTTGGTAACTAAAGACCAAGGTTTGCCTCCGGTTACTACTGGGCCTGTAACAGTTACCTCTACAGCGCTTACAGATAAAGAAGATAAATCTTTATTGCCTACAGTTCCAACAACAGGCCCATTTACACCATCAAGTGGAGGCCCCGTTGTTGTTACGTCAAAGCCTGATGTTAATAGCGCTGGGACGGTAACAGTAACCGCAAAAAAAGATGAACTATTGCCAACAGAGCCTGTGGTGGTCAAAAGCACGCCGCTTGGGCCTGATACAGAGCCTGTGGTTGTAACTGCAAAAAAAGATGATGAGTTGCTTCCAACAGATTCACTGACAGTGACGGCAAAAAGAGATGATCTATTACCTACTGATGCAGAAATAATTGATTTAATTATAAAAGAAACTAACCCGCCAGGTTTGTTGCCAACTGTATTAGCTCCTACTAAACCAGTTAAACCAGTTCCTCCTGGGTCTAGAGTGCAAGAAGATTCGTCTTTGTTACCTTTAAGACCAGGCTTGTCAGAAGGCTATTCTGGTGATATAGAGGGTACGCCTGAAGAAGAGCAGCAACCCGTTTGGAACGTCAGATCGTTGAAACTTCGCAGAGCATTAGGAATTTAATCATGGCTAAACAACTTGCCGCACTCCTTGGTGGTGGACTTGATCTCAAAGCGTTAGCAGAGATGCTACGCAGGCAAGGTCGTGGGCAAGACACGATTCTTGCACATATTACACCGCAAGAAGCAGCGCTACTTAAATCTCGTGGCGGTGCTGGAACCATGAATCCTGCAACAGGGTTGCCTGAGTTTCAAGAAGAAGACTATTACGACTATGCGTCACCAGAATCTACGCAAGAAATTGAAACCGCATTTCCGCAAATTGAAACGTTTACTCAGCCCGTTATTAGAAGAAACTATTTTGGTGAAGAACCTGCTGTTAGCGCCCAAGGGTTTGATTACACGCCTGAAACAAACATTGGTCAAGGACAGTTTCCCGTATTTGCTCCATCGGTAACAACCCGTGGCTTTCAGCCTTCATTCCAACAGCAACTTCCAAATGAATTTGTTGGCCCACAACAAGTGCGAGACTTCACGCAAGAGGCTATGGATGCTGGTGTGCAGCCGCAACGTAGTATGGAAGATTTGCTTAAGTCGGGTGCCAAACAGGTTCTAGGAACTAGAGAAGGATTGGCAGGGCTTGGCACCGTTGCTTCTCTTTTGCAAGCAAGGCAGGCTGGTCAACAAGCCCGCAGGATGCAACAAGAGATTTCTCAGATTGGTGCGCCGCAACGTGCATTGGGTCAAGAGATGATTGCTAGAGGCCAACGAGGTGAAATTACACCTGTTCAGCAACAGCAACTTGCAGCGCTGCAAGCGCAACAACGTCAGCAATTAGCTAACCGTGGATTGACAAGCGGCACGGCTGCTCAGCAACAGCAAGCAAGAATGGTTGAGATGCAACAGCGTGGCGCTCAAGACTTGATTGATCAGGGTATCAAGATTGCAGGCATTGGTGATCAATACCAGGCTGCTGCCATCAAAGCTGGCTATGCAGCAGATCAAGCCACCAGAGATATGTTGAACACAACATTGACAAATCTTTACCGCACAATCTACGGTAATGTGGCAACGCCTGAAACGACTTCAAATACAGCAACGCCTGGGAAACCATAATCATGGCACTTCAAGACGCGCTTGGCACGGTAGGTGATCCAGTTAGTCGAGCATTACGCTCTACGTTTGGTAAGCCCAGTGAAGAGGCACGAACCCTCACGCCAGAGCAAGGTATGCAAAGGCGTATTGCTCGTGGTGCAGTGGCTGAAGAGCAGTTACCAGGCTTGCTTGAAGGCTCTATGTCTGAAGCGACTAGGGCGCAAGAAGATATTGCCGAGCAGCGCACAGGCATGGCTAAGCGTGGCAAAGCCATTGGCGAAGAGTTTGCTGCTAAAGAACGCGAACTCATTGAGTCGCCTGAGTACAGACAAAAAGAGATTCCCGCTTTTGAACCAAGCCAGTCAAATCTGGAAGACATACGGAATGTACTTGGTCTTAGTATTGTTGCTGGCTTTCTTGCTGGTGGTGCAAGCAAGCGCTCTGGTATGGCTGCTATGGCAGCTCTCAATGGTGCCGTAGAAGGATTTAGGCAAGGCAGGCAAGATGTTTATAAACGTGAACTCGATGTCTTTACAAAGAATGTAGAGGCTATTAAGGAAAACAACCGGCAAACACTTGATCGATTCAATAGGGCTATGAACCTATTGCAGACAGATCGTAAGGCTGCTGAAGGTGAGTTAAAAATATTAGAAGCAGAAACGCAAAACAGTGTCGCTGCTGCCGCTATGCGTCAAGGCATGTACAAGCAGGCTAGCGAAGCCCTTAACAAAGCGGTAGAAGGCTCTGATCGCGCTACACAGACGATGCTTCAACTAAAGCAACAAGCTGAAATGGCAAGAGAGCGTATGCAGTTGCAGCGCGAGCGTATGCAAATGCAAGCACAGTTAACGCAAGAACGCATGGCATTCCAACGAGAACTAGCGCAAATGAAGCAAGAAGGAAAAATTCAATCGCTTCCTGGGCCTGTAGAAAAACGTTTGGAAAATCTTGGTTCTGTTAAAGATAGTCTTGGACGCATTTCTTCTTCAGGGAAACCAGAGTTCTTTGGGTTGTTCCCTCAAAAAGAAATTGCTGAAACGTTCCTAACGCTTGTTGATAGAGGTTTGCCAGTTGGGCAAATTGCTAGCCAAGTGGCAAGTGCATTCGGCACAAAACTTCCTCCAGTAACTAATGACACTGTTAATTGGTGGAAAGACTATCGAGAGTTCGTAGCAAAAGTCAGAAATACGTTATTTGGACAGACACTTACAAAAGCGGAAGAACGATCTTTTGACCAGTTCACAATCAATCCAACAACAAGCGCTGATAACGCAAAAATGTACTTTGATAGGCAACTTGAAATCATCAATAACGCCACTAATCGACAACGGCAAATTGGCGGTTCGTTAGGAATAAATCAACAAACGCTTGATGCTTATTTAGGGCCAGCTTTGCAGACTACTGTTAAGCCTCAAGGTGATGGAACGCCTGGCAATCCAATCAAACTTGATTGAGGTGATTTATGCCTGTATACGAGTACAAAGGTAAAAGTTACGAGTTGTCGGAAACTGATCCAACAGCGGCTAAAGCTCGTATTCAAAAACACCTTGGAGAATCAACAGAAGATGTTGTTGCTAAAATACCAACGCCTGCTGTCACCGGCCCGTCTAGGGGGGCCGCACAAGAAAAAAGCACATTCGGCCGAATGGCCGAGAAGTTTGGCGAATTTGCAACATCAGTAGGGCCGGCTGGCGCAACCGCTGGTTACGCATTGAAACTTGCTGGAAAAGCTCCGCAAGCAATGGGAGCGCTTGAACGAGGCGCAAGAGGGTTTGCTCAAGCCATGTTTCCTCAAACTGGAAAACAGCTTGCAGGCATGACGACTGGCGCTGGTGTTGCTGGTGCGGGCGGAGAATATGTTGCAACAAAAGCAAGAGAAGCTGGAGCGCCTGAACCTATTGCAGAAACTGCAAGGGTTGCTGGAGAGGTTGGCCCGTCAATGGTTCGCACGGCTGCACGAAGAGCATTGGCTCCAGTTGCTGAGAGTGTGCGTGAGCGCATGTATACGATTCCAGAAAACATTCGTTCTGAAGAAAAGCAGCGCGTTCTTAGTCAGGCATTGCAGACAGGTATGCAGCCACTTCCTAGTCAGATTAAAGAATCAAGAGCGTTGTCTGCAACTGAACGCGTCATGCAACTCGTTCCCGGTTCTCGTGAAGAGTTCATTAAATTTGGTAGAGAGAATCAAGCTGCAGCAAATCGTGCTGTAGCTAAAGCGTTTGGCGGCGTTGAGCCAACATTGGTTCCAAGAGCTATGCGTGATGCTGATGACGCCTTATCAAACCAATACAACACATTGCTTTCCGGTAAAGAAATCAATGTAGATAACGCAGCAAGGAATCAACTAGTTGATGCTTTTAATAAAAACACTACCTTAAACGAATTTAGAGTAGGAAGCCCTCGTGTTTCTGCTTTCGCTGAGGCGCTGCAAGCTCGTCAGCAAATACCTGCGCCTTTATGGAAAGAGGTTCGTTCAGAAGTAGCTCAATATGTTTATGGACTAGAAGGAGCGCCAAAACAAGTTGGCATGAAAGTGCTTCAGCAGTTTGATGACATTGCAAAACGCAGTCTTGGCAAAGATGATTACGAAACTCTCAGAGGTATTGATAAACAGTACGCAGCTCTTAAAGCATTTGAAGATGCTTACGCAAGAAATCCAGCAATCATTCGTGCTGGTGATGTGGACATCAATAAATTTGCACAACAGTATGCTGCTGTAGAACCAACTAATGTTTTGTATGGAAGAGAGCGTGGGCGAGGCGGTGCATACGTTCCCTTAGCAGAGTCAGGGCAAACCTATAACATTTTTACTAGACCAAGAATTCCTCAAACTGAAGCGACAACGCTAGGTGGATTACTTAGAGCAGGAACAGGCTTAAGTTTGATGGGCGGTGGTTTTGCCGGAGATATTCCTTACCTTCCTGCTGCTGGCGCTGCAATCATGGCAGCACCGCCCGCCGCAAGAAGACTGGCTGAGTTGTATTTAAGGCCGGAAGATGTGGCTTCTCGTTTGCGCCAGACTCGTGTAAGTCCTGTTGGTGTTGTTGCTGGCGCAGTCAATCGTGCTCAGGAGGAATAAATGCCCCTTAAAAAAGGTAGTAGTCAAAAGACAATTTCCGGCAACATCGGAGAGATAGTGCGAAGTTTCAAAGAAAGTGGCAAGATTGGCTCCAGCCGACCTGCCAGTAAACGTGCAGCAGTCAAGCAGGCTGCGGCCATAGCTTATTCAACGGCTCGCAAAACGAAGAGAGGTATGCGATGAACTACGATGCAACGATGAAAGCAGAAGGCAATAAAGAGATGAAGCGTCAAGAGGCGCAAGCCGCTGAAGCAGGTCGCAATGAAGTTGCAGGTTCGCTTGCAGCGCAACGCGCTCTTGGCAGAATGCCGGTGCAGAAGATGCCTGAGCGTCAGCCTAAGCGTCGCATGATGCGATGAAGCGTAAGACCTCTGGGATTAACCCAGACCTAGAGTCTGCGATTAGCAAACTCTTGGCTGAGGTCATGGCTGATCCAGAGGCCACACTCACGGACAAGAGCAAGATCATTGACCGTGCGTTGAAGTTGGAAGCCATCCGATTGAAAGCATCGGATGCTGATTGGGGTAGTGGTTTCTTAGACAGCGATGATGATGATAGTTAAGGTAACATAGAGAACCTTAACTAACCCATGGGGCTGAACATGGATTCAAATCTGCTGTTGAAGGTAGTACGGATTTCTTTAAAGTTGGTGGTGGCTAGGGTTTTGACAATCTTGGCGTTGTCGATGACTTTTGCCTTGGCTTGCTGGACGATGTGGGGGCCGAGTTATGAGCGGATCGCCGCATTGCTTATCTTTGCCATCACAGTGTTTTTACCATCCTTGATGAAGGAAACAAAGCATGATGACGATGACGAAAGTAGTGAGCAAACAGGTGGTGCTAAAGCCTAGCCAAGGTACGACCAAGCAGGTCAACCCTAACTTCCAGCCTAAATTCACCAATGGTGCGCCATGCTATGGCACCATGACTGCAGCGCAGCAATGGGGGAACAAAGGTGGCAAATAATATCGCTTTCCAACCGATGGGCCAGACCTATCGGTTAAACCTCACGACCACATCAGCACAAGTTGCAGTCAACGCTGACTCGCCTTGCAACCAAGTACGCATTCATAACGGTACTGCTGGCGAAGTCTTTGTAAGATTCTCTGCTACGACAGGACAGGCTGCTGCGATACCTGCATCAGGTACACCAGCATACGGCATGGTCTTGCATAACAATTCGACTGCTGTGTTTACTGTGCCGCAAGCGGCCATATCTGCACAATCAACGTTGTATGTATCAGGCATTGTTGCAAGTGGAACAGGCATTGTTTACATCACACCAGGCGAAGGGATGTCCTAAATGGAAGTGTCGATGTCAGTAGTGATACAAGCCCTGATTGGCGCTGCTGCCGGAGCTTTTGGTGCGTACGTTGCAATCAGATCAGACTTGGCAGAACTTAAAGCCAAGGTAGAGCACTTGCACATGACAGCAGACAAAGCGCACAGTCGCATTGATCAGATTCTGAACAAGTAATGTTTGAACTCCTTTCAGGTGGTTTGCTTGGCAGCATCTTTGGTGGCTTGTTTAGGCTAGCACCAGAGGTCTTGAAGCTACTTGATAAGAAGAATGAACGTGCGCATGAGTTAGCCATGTTCACCTTGCAGACCGATCTTGAGAAGATGCGTGGCACTTTTAAGATGGAGGAGAAGTATGTTGATTATTCGATTCAACAACTCGACACCATTAAGTCTGCGTTTGAGGAGCAGAGTCAGACGGCTCAGTCAGCGGGTTGGTTTGTGGCTGGTATCTCAGCGTTGGTTCGTCCGGGCATTACTTGGGCTATCTTTGCGATGTATGCGACAGTCAAGGCGGCTACGCTTGTTCTTGCGTTTCAAAGCAATGCGCCGTGGCATGAAGTGATTGTGAAATGTTGGGATGAAGATGACTTTGGACTCTTCACCATGGTCATTTCGTTTTGGTTTGTTGGTAGATCAATAGAAAAGTACCAGAAGTGAATGAAGCGATTGAGATCGCCATCAACGTACTCATCAAGCCCTTTGAAGGCTATGCTAAACGCCTTCCTAACGGCGATTGCTGTGCTTATCCTGACCCCGGTACTGGTGGCGACCCTTGGACTATTGGTTATGGTGCTACTGGTCGTGATATTAGGCAATACACTGTCTGGACAAAAGAACAAGCTGAGGATGCCCTTCAGGAGCATGTCAGGTACTTCGTATCCGGAGTGGTGAAACTCTCTCCTAGCATCGTTTCTGCAAGCCCTAGACGTATTGCTGCAGTCATCAGTTGGGCGTATAACTGTGGGCTAGGCAACTACAGAATCTCGACCTTTAAGAAGCGTATCGATGCCAATGACTGGGAAGGTGCAGCAGTGGAATGTCGCAAGTGGAATAAGGCTGCAGGCAGAGTGCTACCAGGACTGACTAAGCGTCGAGAAGCTGAAGCATTGATGATGAGGTAAGCATGGCAAACCCAATTGCAAAGACAACGCGTGGCAAGGGCAGACACTTTCAGTCAGTAGCTGAAGGTGGTGGCATGACAGAGGCCGGTAGGAAGGCTTATAACAGGGCTACAGGCTCCAATCTGCAAGCGCCTGCACCTAACCCTTCAACGCCAAGAGAAAAGGCTAGGAAGAAGAGTTTCTGTGCTCGATCAAGATCATGGTCTGGCCCAAGAGGTAAGGCTGCTAGAAGACGCTGGAGGTGTTAGATGAAACAAGGTTTATACGCAAACATTCATGCTAAACGTGCTCGCATTGCAGCAGGTTCTGGCGAGAGAATGAGAAAGCCAGGTAGTAAAGGCTCTCCCACCGCAAAAAATTTTCGAGAATCTGCCAAGACTGCCAAAAGAAAACCCCGTCGCTAGGACGGGGAAATGCTCGTAGGGAAGAGCAAAGAGGAGACAACTGAGGCTGCCTGCTAACGCCTGCCTCTGGCGTAACCTAACTCGCAGACTGAGCGGAGTCAGAGTTCATTCTGCATGAGCTTGATCGCATCGTCAAGCCGGAAGATGGCGAGCGACTCTTTGCCATCACCGCGACATACAACCACAGGTGTTTGCCCTGTCAGGCAGACCGAGGTCTTGGCCTGATCCATCCACTCATAAACTGCTATTTTCCTACGACGCTTGCATTCGATCATAAAAGGCCCTAAATCGATGTCAGAGCCTCCGTCTCTTGCTTGCCCTAGTACGCGTGTCACTTTCGTTCCTAGAGCGTCTGAGAGCGTTTGGCAGACTTCTCTTTCGTATAAGGCACCACGGTCTTTTGCTAGCTTGCTCAATTAGAATAACTCCTTAGCAAAGAATAAGCATGTTGCCTGACCTCATCGCTGACAGCATAGCCATAGAGATCAGGATCACATAATGCTCGCAAGAACTCTTCCCTGTGCTTGAGCTGGCTTTCTAATCGAGCGCAATGCGCCCTTAGTTCGCCGTTTAACTCTCGCAAGGTTTGGATACGCTCTTCATCGGTCACGGCCATGATGCCTCCCTATGCCATATCGTCCAGAAGGACAGCGTCATAACCACGATCATCTGCGCCTTTGATGATAATGGTTTCGTGCGTTGTGAACTTAAACATGCAGGATACGCAGCGTCTACGCCTTGTTGTGAAGCTAGCAAAGGGTTTCTTCTGCTGATGCCTGCGTGTTTCAAGAATGATGGTGTCGTTCATTTCTTTCCTATCAGCGCACTTAGGGCAGAGCATTTAGAACGGCACACTGTCATCGTCTTGATAGCTCACCTCACGGCCTTGCTTTGCAGGCTGACCTGGCACGAAGTTATTCACCCTGATCGAGATCAGATCGCCATAAGCACTACGTTTTGTCCATGCTGACAGTTTGATCACATCACCAGGCTTGTAAGCCTGATCGCAGGTAAAACTTCCTGACCAGTCTGGTGCCTTATCAGACTTCTTTTCTTTAACGGTAAAAAGTACGCCACTACCTTGTTGTTGTTCGTAAGCCATTATTTCCTCACAAGTTGATATTCGGCAAAGGATTTGCCATTACGGTTGATTGTGTGTGTCACGATGGTGTGACCTTGTTTCCTTAGTTCTTCGACTCTGGCTGCAAGTCTTGTTGACCCAATCTCTGAATACGCTTGCAGTTGCGTGAGCGGCCCTTGGTGCAGCCGCTCAAGCACTGCTTGCGTTTGCGTTAAAGGCCCATCTCCAGATCGTCTTCCTCTGCCTCCAGAGTCACTACCTTTTTTGTGACAAAACCCTCGACCTCATTATCGTGACAACGCTTTTTCCATTCGAGGGCTGCAACCCCGCTAAACGAACCGTAGATTTCTGCATTGACCCGAAAGAGGCTTGCCAATTTGGCATTCTTCTCCTCCGTACTGATCTTGGTGTTGCTTGAGATCTTGCCAATCAAGCCAAAGAAGCTGTCATTCCATTGATGTTCATCGGAGGCAGACGCATAAACCTTGCTTCCATTGCCATCAGGAATCATGACCCTGAACTTGCCCTCAACGACCTCAGCAACCTTTGGGATTGATAAATTAGATGGCATAGGCATCGGCGCAGTGACAGCGTTAGGAATCGTCTCAACCTCGGTTTCATCCATCATCCCCAGTCCGCAGTGTGCAAGCACGGTTCGTCTGATTGCCTTGGTTGTTGCCTTCATCAAGGCGTTGGCTTTTCCGATTCGCTCTGAGTCAAGTTCGACCGCTCCATCATTTTCAGTAACTCTTCCATCCTGTCCAGTGACTCGTACAGATACCAGATAGACACCCTCAAATCTCTCTCGGTTAATGATCGATACGGACAGCTTGTGCACTGCGCACAGTTGCTGTGTGGCTCCAGCATTTGCGTACAGCAGTTTCTTCCCGTTAAGGACCAATAGATGGAACGGCTGCGCTGAAGGATCGAGTCCGACTTGCTGGCATCTGTAGTTGTAATAGGCGACTGCTTGCTCTTGGCTAAGGCCACTCATATCTCCCTTGATGACGATGGAATGGATGACTTCTGGGTCAAGTTGCGATGTATTGACTAGTGCGCTCATTTGAGTAAGAACCTCCTTGAACCGGTTGTTTCACGCATATACCGTTCGTAAACCTCTGGCATTTCCTTTTGCAGAAGGGAACTGTCGAATCTTGCAGAACCTTTTGCAGAACGCCATGTGGCAAGCACTCTGCCGTCAAAAGTCACAAGCGTGTCAGCATCTTTCATTGCAGCTTGCAGGTAAGCCTGTTGTTTAGCTTCTTGCTCTTCAAGTTTTTTAATGTGCTCCTTAATTGTTTTTAGTTGATGTGCGACTTGCTCAACATGGCTATTCGCCACAGCACTATTGCTCGTTGAAATTGGAAACAGCTTTTTTGCTTCATCAGGCGTAGTGGGCATTGGTGGTGTTTTGGCCTGGATAGCGCCCCACAGCGCCGCCTCTGCCTTGATAAGGCGATCTTTATCATCATCAGTAATTGATTTATCAATCAAAACTAGCTCTTGCCCACCAAAAAGCACCGCAAGAACAACTCTATTTACACGATGCACTGTCGCTTCATGGATGCACTGCACCGAGTCAGCAACTGGCATCAAGCCGGCAGAGTCAAATTGGCTCCTCTTCATCGCGTTGTAGTTCTTTACTTCAACCAACGTAGAGCCGTCTTCACTAATGAAATCAAAGTGAGATCGCATCCAAGGATGATCAGGATGGGCAAGTTCGTAGTCGGCCTCTTTGAGTTCAATCTTAAGCCTCCTAGAAGCCTCTCTGCCGATTGAGTCTTGCAAAAGCAATCCCCAGTTCATGCGTTCCTGACTTGCAGGATCAAATTGGTTTTTCTCTTCCCAATAACTCTCATCAGTTTTCTTGAGATAAACCTCTGCGGCTCTTCCCTCTGCTATGGCTCTAGCATCGGTTGCAAAGATCGCTTTGCTACGCTCTTCAAATGTATAAATCATGTTGTCATCTCCTTTGCCCATTCTCTCGGCCACAAGTAAGATATTGATTTGATTGCACCAGCGTCAATGAGTTCTTGTTCTGTGAACTCGATGTTGCCTGGTGCTACAAATACGTTAGGTTTGGTGTAATGAGGCACAAGCATTAGCTGATTGCAGTCATAGACCCTGACCCAATCCCTGTGCTGCAACACGCCTCGAAACACTGCATCGTCATGCGCTTTGAGTTTCATGATTGACTCGATTGTGGTTGTCCAAACACTGCAAAACTAAGTTTGGTTTGATTAAGGTTCTGAATCGCTGTAAGAGCAGACGCAAGCCTTTCAGCATTTTCAATGGCCTGCATGAATTGAGGGTTAGTGAGAACGTCTACAGCCTCCTTGTAATGCTTTGACATCTTGAGTGTTTCGGTTTGAACACGATCTGATGCTGCTTTGAGAGATGACAAGTCATTCTTAGTTGTCTCTCGAAACGACATCACAACTTGCTTAACCCTATGTAACTCCTGCTCAACTCTGGCAGAAGATTCTTTTGCAACGGTTTCAAGTTCCATACATGCCTTCCAAAAAGAAAATTCGTTAGTGACAATCTGAACCATTGGGTTGCCGATGACATCAGTTTTCCAACCGATTCCCTCTCTTGAGTTTGGTCTTGCAACAGATGCAAGACGCATCACCTCGTCGAGTTTCAGCGGTTGTGGTGCCGCAAGATCAACCCATCGCTCGAAAGCGTCGGACTTGTGTGACCAGAAGAACTCAGCACCGCGTGACGTAAACATCACCGACCCGCAGTGCTCAGAACGTCACAGTGTTCAGGGCTTACAAACCCGCAAACTAGGGTGCGCTGCTCAGACACGTTTTCAGCCTTATAACCAGATAGCTTGTAAGCGATCGGCATGGCTACCTTCATGATCTGAAGCGCAGTGAACCCATCATCATTGGCTTTAAAGATAGCCTGGTGCATGGCCTCGGCAAGCTCGGCTAAGAACTGATCTGTATCCGTTGCCGTGGTTTGCACCACGACATCACCCGTTCCTTTTTTGTCTGTGAATAGCCTGACCATCAGACACCCACCTCATCCATGGCAGTCACCATGTCTTTGACGGCATGTTCACGCTTCTTTGCAAGCCAGAAGTGCTTTAGCTCATCCATCTCTTCAAGCAACTGATCCATCTTTTTAAAGGCAAAGGGTTCGAGAACTTCTGTCTCGTAGGCCATGTCTTTGCAGGCCCAAATCGTTGTTTCCATCAAATGAAATAGGCGATGGCGAACATCAAGCTGATCGTAAAAATCCAACTTCTTCATTTCAAATCTCCTTGGTTAGGTTGGTACTGCGGGTGAAATAGTACACTAGGAAGTTATGTTTATCCATCTATAATCTACCGTCTGTCGGAACTATTTACATGATGGAAGGTTATGTGTAAGATTCGTTTTGTTGTCGTTGCTGTCAACAAGGTTAAGGCCACTTACTCATGCGTCTGCCTCCGGTACTACGGGGGACAGCAACCAGGCGCAGCAGTAAGTGGCTTTTTTGTTGACCGAATGGATCACAGACCAAAGTTTGCTGTGAATGAAGTGGGACTCAGAACCCAGCCAAAACCGATAACTGGCGCAGCTAGACCGACCACCGCCGTAACTGCGTAAGAGGGCAACGGGGAACTGTTTCAAGCCCAACTGATATGAGTGACCTCGAAAGAGGGATGGCAGACCAGAGACAGGGGTGCGCGACACCGTAACTGCCATAGTCAGTCCATGCGTAAAGGCTGGCCCCATGTGCGATAGCGATTCCCGTCCGCATGGTACTCACTTACTCTGTTTGATGACAGAGTAGGTGAGTATTTGCCCAAAGCTCCTGCTCAAACCCTCCGCATGTCAAGATATATTTACATAAGTCAATCGCTTTTTACGTAAGTTCTCGGAGAGAACTCCTTCGTTGTAAACCTTTCTTTACAATGTAAGCATTCTCTACGTCTTTCGACGTAATACCGCCGTCTTGCTTCATCGAACCAACTTCTGCTATCAATGACTTTCGTCGGATAGCTGTTCATTCTCTTGTCAGTACAGTAAGGACATTTCATAGCTTCCTTGCCTTCATCATTTCATCAGCAATTCGATATGCAAACACTGCAAGGTCTGCATTGGTTGAAGCTCCACCGCCGTTCTCTGCAAGCATTCCTTGCATGGCTTTAGCTGCAAAGTAATCGCGTATCGTCATGCCTTTTTGAATATTGATTTCCTTCATGCCTTCACCGACGATCTTCTCAAACACCATCGGGAAAGCACGCCAGCCTTTTTCCTCTTCCTTCATTGCTCACTCCTTTCTCTGATGGCTTCGGCGCATTGTTTTGCCAAGTGCTTGCCAAACATGTCGTAGAGATCTTCCCCAATATGCTCCTCACACACCTTCGCACACGCCTCACGCTCTGCTGCCGCAACAAGTTCGGCGAAGCGTTCGATGTCATCTCGGTACATCACGAAGCGTCCGTGAAAACTGCTCACAGTTGCACCAGCCTCCCGCGCCATGCGGATGATGTCGTCTCTATCCACCGTTCTTCTCCTCCGGCTCGTGTGTACATGCGTTTTCGTAGTCAATAACGTCCTGCAACCGATAGCGAATCAATCCACCCAACTTCATGTACCGGACCCCTTTTTTGAAAGACCGGTCACGTTCCAGTGTTGCTTCGCTGATCTTCCATCGAGTAGCAAGCTCCACTTGTGTTATGAATTGCTCATTTGTTGTCATTGCTCACCCCTTTCTCTGATGTCGTCTCTAATTTCGTGCAATGCTCGATAAGTCCATTCACAAGCAAGCTCTCCAGCCCGAGAATTGCCGACAGGGATTCGGTACGTTTCAATGATCTCGATGCAGGCTTTTCTTTCATGTGCTGCGACAAGGGCAGCAAATTGTTCTAAATCCTTATGAGTGAAGGCATAAAGACCGTATGGGGTTTTCGTCATCATCAAAAGGGTTTCCCACGGCTTGCGTATACCTTCTTGTATAGCAAGTTCATCTAATCCGATGTGTTTACTCATTGCTCACCCCTTAACGAGCCTTGACGAGCCATGCCGAGCCTTAGCGAGCTTTCGTGTCTCATTGATTCTTCTCCTTCAACCTAGCTTCAATGTAAGCAGCAAAGGCTTCACACCATGCTTCTGGGGTAGTCTTCCAGTTATGAGGGGTTTCGTACTCTGCATGGCAAAAAGCCTGGTGTATCTCATCTTCGGTTAGTGTCTGCCACTCTGGAGCCATTGGCATTGGCTTGCTGATCTCTTCACTGAGGCAACACAAAGCATCGTGAAGTGAAATGAGCCATTTACTATCAATACCCTCCTTATGTAGCTTTCTCTCAGCGTCTAAGATGGCTCCATAAGCCTGCTGTAACAGTGTGTGCTTCATTGAATACCTCCAGATCTGGTTATCGATCTCACATAAAAATGGATATTTATTGCTTGATGTAGTTCATCCTCAGTCACCCCTGCCTGCTCACATAGCACTGGCAGGTAGGCCACATGTCTTGCAAGTTCTTCTTGCCATCTTTCCACCATGGCAAGGGACTCTTGCTCAACGTCTCTTAATAGTCTTTTCTTTTTCATTGGGACTCGCTCGCGGGTAACTGCGCTACAGCTTGGGACTCACTGGCGGGTAGCGTGACAGTCCAGGTGCGAAAGGAAAGCTGTTTAGCCATCGTCTCAGGGCATTCCTTCGATGGTGGTTTCCATCCTGCCCGTCTCCAGACTGATTCGACAGGAATGCACCAGTCTTCAGGGTGAATCTGACAAGCCATCAGATCGAGCCATAGGGGCATTTTGTTAGGTTCCATGTAGGTTGACTCCAGTAAAGGTAAGAAAACGCCTCAGAAGCCCATTTAAGGGCTTCTAAGGGCATTGTGGTGGGTTAGATTAGCTTTCCGCTTAGGCCTTTAGTAAGGCGATGAAGCAAAATCCTAGTAGGCGTGTACTCACTGTTAAACCAGAATGCTTCGTTGAATTCAGTTAAGAAAATCCAGCCACCGTGATTTTTCCGGTATGCGATGGCATCGGTAAGGGTTTCAAATTGTCCGCATTTCATGATGGTTTACTCCAGAATTAAAGGGACTCGCTAGCGGGTAAGTGTTGACGCAAGTAGGCGATGAAGTGCTTATCAAAGTCTTCAAATGTTTCAGGTAAGCATTTTTTCCAGTGCATACGCTCTTTATTGATGCGGTGATGCAATTCATCGGATGATTCGATGTAACCGTGGGCATAGTCTTCGACTATGTATTGAGCGGCATGGTGTGCTTCTTCCATTTCATAGTCATAAGTGCCGGTAAAGTCAGTAGTAAGCATCATGTATCTCCAAAGGTTTAAGGGACTCGAGGGCGGGTTAGATCAATCCAAGGTATTCAAGCGCTGCTGCCGGTGTCATATCTTGTCGAATAAGTGAAGCCAAGTTAGCTGTGAGCATGACATCAGCTTGATGCGCTTGCCAGTTAGCACCGCGATCTGCTCGCCAGGTTGATTGGAACAATGAATCAGCAAGTCTTTCGCGTTGTTTGACTCGCCAAGGTTGCAATTGGTTTTGTTCTTTTGGATTGGTGAACCAAGGTTGATGGACGTTAGCTAATTTCATGCAAAGTCTGTATGTGGTGCTCATGATGGTTTTCCTATAGGTTAAAGAAGATCGCGCAGGCAAGGGCAATGCCGAATAGAGCGGCGATGAACCAGTCGATTAGGCTTTGCATGGTCTTTTGCCTGTTTCTTTGTAATAAACAGTGAAAGCTGCACAACAAAAACAAGATTTGCACCCGCAAATTGAGCCAGTTAAAGCATGGGGATTTCGTAGTGCTTCAGGCCCATCAGCTTTCAATATCTTGCGGGCTTCACGCAATTGATTGGCATAAGTTGGGCTTAAATCGGTTACTGGTTCCATGTTGTTTCTCTCCATTGGTTAATGATGCTGATTACATCCCATAGCCGACTATTGCTAATCGGCTATAAGTTGAAATCAGGCAATTGCCTTGAGCTTGATGACCTTAGCCATGCTTTTCCCATGTGCCACATAACCGATGACTGCTACCGATTGATCCCAACAAGCTCTACAGCCAGAGCATTTACCGCCATGCTCATAAGCTTTACAGACGCTAATCGATGAATCATTGAATGAGCTTGAAATCGTGCTTGAGTGCGATTGATCGGCTAACACATCACCGGTGACACTATCCGAGCTTGCACGAACTACGACGTTGGGAAGATCGCGCATAAGCTCAATGATTGCCTGAAACTTTGGAAACTTATGCATCCTAGTTGGTAACCAGTGTTTGACGTGTGGTGTTGCTTGCATGACCATGTAGATTTTGCGAGCAAGCTCTAATGCGTACATGTCACCGCTATCGAACCAACGAAAGTAGCGATCATTGTCTAGTGATTGCACCATTTCAAACACCCAGTCATCACGCTGCCAGTCTTCGCGATTAAAAAGGCGTGGAGCTTTCACGTTGGGATAACGATAATTGCCTTGTGTTGCATAACATCCACGACAAGCATCAACAAGCTCGCCATTCGATGCTATGGAACCAGGGCATGTCTCGAGAGCTTGCAAGCTCCAAGATCTAATCCCGTCGAGCTTACTGGTAACACTGAGTTTTACTTGCATGATCTACTCCAAAGATTAAGGGGGGGCGGTTAGCCCCATGTGGTTCGTTAGGCGATCAATCCGGTTAGCTTTGCACCAAGGCATAAGACGACCAGTGCAATGAAATGCAAGGCAATGAAGCCAAGCAAGGAGACTGCTAAGACATTGCCGATTACGTTTAATGCTTTCATGTGTATCTCCATATAAGGTTAAGTAAGAGAATAATCACATGCTTTACATGTATGCTCTATATACTTTAGTCGTATTCGAATACTAAGACACACCGATACATAAGATAGGCAAGAGAAGTACTCTTAGAATCTTAAAGAATATATATATAGGGATATAGGGTCTCTTATCTATAGATATATGTAGGTCATCCTAAGACTCATGCTCTAGGGACATTAGATGATTGATATCTATATGCTCCCTGCATCAATCGACAATGGGACACAAGGGTCGATAACCGTCTACCTTTCCCCCGATCAGTGCATGAGCAGGCACATGCTCGAGGTCAATCGGGTAGGCAATGGGCAGAACCAGACTCGCAGATCGAGCTTGATTGGCACATCGAATGGGACGGGGGGTCGGGATTTGGGTGCACCACTACCCTCCCCGCCCCAATGAAAATTCAATCTTCCTGCCTACCTTAAATATCTATTTGTGTATGATGAGTACATCGACAACATGGAGATGTACGAGATGTTTACGTTAGAGAGAGGTTTAGATATACCGGAGAGGAAGACAGGTCCTAAATACCCTTATGACAGGTTAGAACTAGGAGATAGTTTCTACCTTGAAGGAGGTGATCTATCGAAGCTATGTAATGCTAACTATAGAGAGTGGAGAAGAACGGGAAAGAAGTTCACAGCGAGGAAGGTAGAGAATGGTGTAAGGGTGTGGAGGATTGAGTGAATGAGTTGGCTCTTTTCGCGGGTGCTGGTGGAGGCATACTCGGAGGGCATTTGCTTGGATGGCGAACCGTCTGTGCAGTCGAATGGGAACCCTACGCCGCAAGCGTACTTGTGCAACGACAAAATGATGGGATTCTCCCGCCTTTCCCGATTTGGGATGACGTTCAGACTTTTGACGGAAAGCCGTGGCGAGGCATTGTTGATGTCGTATCTGGAGGGTTTCCCTGTCAGGACATTTCCATCGCGGGAAAGGGAGATGGTCTTGACGGACAAAGATCAAGCATGTGGCAACACATGGCGCGGGTGGTTAGCGAAGTTCGACCACGATTCGTCTTCGTGGAAAACTCCCCAATGCTTACTATTCGGGGTGGGACAAGAGTCATTGCAGACCTTACCTCGATCGGGTATGACACAAGATGGACTGTTATGGGAGCAGACGATATTGGGGCCTGTCATCGCAGAGAAAGGATTTGGATATTGGCCCACTCCAACCGCAACGGACTGGAAAGCAACCGGCAAGTTGGAAACACTGAAACGGCAAGGAGATCGCAACGAAGCTGGTCATCAAAACAGACCCCAATACCAATATGCTCGCAAATTCAACATGAAAATGCCGTTGGTAGCGTCAGAAATTCTGATGATGTGGCCGCTAGAGTGGACAGACTTAAAGCCATTGGAAATGGGCAAGTTCCGGCAGTGGCAGCAACAGCATGGAAGTTATTGAGTGAAGCATGATGATGCGGTGAGATGGATTACGAAGTATGCAGAGAATGATCCTAGTTATCCGTATCTGGCAATGAAGTGGTATGAGGAAGAGAGAAAGAAGCGGCCTTTGAGTGCTGATGAGCAAAAGACGGTGTTGTGGTTAAAGGAAAACTATGGAATTGAAGCCAGATTGCAGAAACTGCCACTACAGCCAAGAAATTGGACTAAAGGAAAGCCATGATGGTAAGGAAGTGGTCTTGATCTGCATCCGAGATGGCTTGCTAGCAGAGAAGGTTTGCACCTATTACGAATATGAACCAGGCACTGAATGAAGTTTGACCTTAATCACTTCTACAAGTTCTGCAAGGAACTGAAGGTAGAAACTAAAGAGCTAGGCATACAACGTTTAGGAAGTCGTTTGCTTGGAAGCCAGACCTATGTGATGGAAGAGATTGCCAAAGGTCTGAATAACAACATTCACTTCTTTGTGATTCTTAAAGGCAGACAGCTTGGGATTACAACCATATCGCTTGCCTTAGACCTTTACTGGCACTTTAAGAACCCTGGGTTTCAGGGAACGCTCACAACTGACACCGAAGAGAACCGAGACCAGTTCAGAACCACACTTGCCATGTACATGGATGGTTTACCACCGGAGTACAAGATTCCTTTGATGACGCATAACAGGAATCAAATGGTCTTAAAGAACCGATCAAGGCTTTTCTACCAGGTAGCTGGATTGCGAGCCAAGGGTTCATTAGGACGTGGTAAAGGTATTACCTACCTGCATGGCACAGAAACATCATCTTGGGGTGATGAAGAAGGATTGGCTTCCCTGCTAGCTTCTTTGGCAGAGAAAAATCCTAATCGGCTTTACCTCTTTGAAAGCACTGCCCGCGGGTTCAATATGTGGCATGACATGTGGGCAGTGGCTAAACGTGCAAAAACACAGAAAGCTATTTTCTGTGGTTGGTGGCGCAATGAACTTTACACAGCAGATGCCAAGTCAGACGTCTATAAGGTGTACTGGGATGGCAAGCTAAGTCCTGAAGAAAAAGAATGGACAAGAGAGATTAAGAAGCTCTACCAGGTAGAGATCAATTCAAGGCAGATTGCCTGGTGGCGATGGAAGATGAATGAGGGCATTAAAGATGAAGCCCTCATGTATCAGGAGTTTCCTCCCACGGAAGACTATGCCTTCATCATGACGGGTTCGAGTTTCTTCTCACATGCCCGCTGCACTGATCAAGCCAAGGTTGCCAAGCAGTTGTTACCTCGGTTCTACCGCTTCTCAATGGGACAATACTTTGAAGACACTGAGTTAATCAACTCAACAGAGCGCATGGCAACGTTGAAAGTATGGGAGGAACCGATTGAAAACGCCTACTACGTCATCGGTGCTGATCCAGCATATGGAAGCAGCGACTGGGCTGATCGTTTCTGCATCCAAATCTACCGCTGCTATGCAGATGGACTTGATCAAGTTGCGGAATTCGCTACCTCTGAACTCAACACCTACCAGTTCGCCTGGGTGGTCTGCTACCTGGCAGGGGCTTATAAAAACTCCACCCTCAACTTAGAAGTCAATGGCCCTGGACAGGCTGTGATCAATGAGATGCGCAACCTTAAGCGCCAGGCGCAGACAATGGAACCGCGCAAGGCTAGAGGTTTAATGGACGTCTTATCGCACATGCAGCATTACCTTTGGCGGCGTAATGACTCACTAGGCGGTGTCTCGAACTCGCTTGGTTACCTGACCACGCATTCATCCAAAGAGCGGATGCTGAATTACTTTAAGGACTATTTTGAACGCGGGATGATGAATGTCTACTCGATGGATTTACTCGAAGAGATGAAGTCTGTCGTGCGAGACCAAGGTTCCATTGCCGCTTATGGTCGCAATAAAGATGATCGTGTCATTGCAACAGCCCTAGCTTGCGTAGCCTTTGCCGAGCAGCTCATGCCAAGGCTATTGCAAATGCGTATGACGCGTGATCGCAAAGAAGAAGCCATAACACCCGTGCAAGTGCCAGTGGTCGATAAGCAGATCAACAATTACTTAAAGGCTATTGGCGTTGGGCCTCAGTAAACGTCAAATGATGGAAGTTATTCCTGCATTTATGCGGGATAAAAAGCGCGGTATTTCCATCGCTCTTTTTGCCGAGCTATGTGGCCTTGACCCTTTGCACCTAAGAGATGTGTTTCTTAACGGTAAATATCCGCTCACAGAACTCGTACAGACCCGTGTGAACCGTGCTTATGAGCACTGGGTGAATGGCGACGTTGCTGTCATGGTGAAGTCTGGTAAGAAGTATGTGGAGTTTCGCAAGCAACCCAAGCCGCAAATGGTAAGGCGCAGGCTCGTTACCTTTGATGGCAGTGGATTCAAACTTGATCTTGGCATTCGACCAAAGTCCCAAGACTATCAACGTCCTGATCTTGACCAGCAATTAAGGAGAAACTATGGCAGTCGTTCATGATTACAAATGCCCAGCACATGGCTTTTTTGAAAGCAAAGAGCCTGTATGCCCGCATGGATGTACATCCGATGTACAAATGGTGTTCCTGCAAGCCGTAGGTATGAAGTCAGATTCCACCAAACATGCTGACACCACGCTGCGTGAATTAGCCAAGGATTACGGCATGAGTGACATTAAGTCGTCGCGTGAAGGTGACCACCAACAACATGCCCTGCTTGGCAACAAACAAGCCTCACAACCCCAAAATCCCTTTGCTGTGCAGTGGGGTAACCCCAAGCAATTAGGCAATTACAATCTGAATTCGATACGCGGAGAAACCGTTGGGGGCTTGTCTGCTGTCAAAGAAAGTGGTATAGCATTGCGCAAACCAACGCCTTCAGTGGTCATTCGTGATCATGAGAACTTAAAGTTACCTACATGAGAATTCCTGACGATCCCATCCAAAGAGAGTATTTCTACAATGACTTGGTAGATAAGTGCTCCGTCAGCATTCAGGAGCGCACAGGTACTTATGACTCTCTGCGCTCTTACTATCTCTTTGGTTCGGGATTAGATGCGCCGCCTGCGTACTACAACAAGATTTACCCACACATTGACCAGCTCTCCTCCTTCCTCTACTCAGCAGAAACCACACGGTTCACCATTTCGCTTGGCGCCTCGGTTAATAAGCACGAACAAACCAAGATTCCTTCGCTGACAGGCGCTTTGAATGACGATTGGCTCAATAGCAACGCTGATCAGGTGTTTGCCCAAGCGCTGAACTGGGCGCTTTGCTACAACTCAACCTTCATTAAGCTGATTCAGAAGAATGGCTTGCACCCGTACATGGTAGACCCACGGTGTATTGGGGTGTACCGAGAAGATACACCGCACACGGATCGCCAAGAAGCGTTGATTCAGATTTACTACATCACACGCTCTGAGCTATACGCCAGGCTTTACTCGCATCCGCAACGTGAAGCATTGCTTGCTCGCTTGCAAATGGGTCAAAGCCAAGAGAACCAAGTGCCTGATGGCATTCAGCGTCTGATTCTGTCGGCTACTGATCCAACGATGTATGGGAATGTGAATCTCAATATTGCTGGTATGCAGCAATACAAGGCTCGTGTGGCTGAAGATACGATCAAGATGACTGAGTTATGGGTCTGGAATGACATGACTGAGGACTATCAGTGCGTCACCATTGCTGACCCCAACGTCATCATCTATGACAGGCCTGGTGAAAGTATGTTTTTAAAGGGTGAACTACCCTTTATTCAGCTCTGCCCAACGCCTCAATATGACTACTACTGGGGCATCTCAGAGGTTGCAAGGCTTGTTTTCTTGCAAGATATGCGAAATAAACGCATGACAGAGATTCTTGATTTGCTCTCTAAGCAAGTTACACCGCCTACGGCATTGATTGGCTTTACGGGATTGCTGGATGAGAAGAACTTTGCGCTTAACCGTGTTGGTGGTTTGCTTTCTACTGATATGCCTAATGCCAAGGTTGAGCAATTAGCACCGTCTATACCAAATGATCTCTTCCGCGAGATTGCAGAAATCGATCAAATGTTTGAAGAAGCCTCTGGTATTGTGAATGTTTTGCAGGGTAGAGGTGAATCAGGCGTTAGAAGTGCCGGTCATGCCTCGCAATTAGCCCGTTTAGGGTCATCAAGAGCCAAAAAACGGGCGTTAATTATTGAAGATTCGCTTGAAAAGATGGCAACGCTGTACTTAAAAGCTATGCAAAGCTATTCTGACCGCATTTATACTGACGATACGGGCAATAAATTCATTGCAGACCAGTTTACGAAAGATTTCGTGGTCAAAGTTGATGCACATAGTAATTCGCCAATCTTTACAGAAGACCTAAGAAGCCTGGCTTTTGCGCTTGCAGACCGTGGTGCGATTACAAAAGAGCGTTTGATTGACATTTTGGAGCCTCCTATGAAGCAATTGCTCAAAGAAGACCTCCGAAAGATGGAACAAGCGCAGCAAGCAGCACAAGAGATGCAAAAACAACAGCAACCAACGCCTGAAGGCGCTGCACCACAAACTCAAAGAAGGTGAGTGCAATTCCCATAAAGAATGCAAAAGGTGAGACGAGCTTGAGCCCGATTACTCCTGTTGTGAGTATCGTGACTGGGAAAC
>OGWI01000008.1_pt1 | contig 23080 bp, 23 predicted proteins | sample 1576021 | NCBI WGS metagenome assembly OGWI01 (sample SAMN07581557, study PRJEB24739) | freshwater metagenome | place: Singapore | collected 2015-04
GTTTCCCAGTCACGATAACGGGTACTCCTGAATACGATACTTACAGACGACAGGCTGAAAATAAATATCTCAACCCAGCGTTTGCACAGCAAGTCGCAGGTATGGCGAAAGCCTACCCAAATGCATCTGCCGGTGTTGTCTTAGGTCTTGCTAAAGCTGGTGCCACGCCATACGGACAGACAGCGACAGCAGCCGCAACAATGGATGGACAAGCATTCATCGATCAACAGCGTGAAGCTGCTAAAGCTGCTGCTGCTAAGTTGCGTGAACAGAACAAGGTGTCAAAAGGTTCCCCTGCTGACTTCCTTGCTCCTCTTACTCGTACTGCATTCATGTTGCTTTCCACACCATTCGAACTACTCGAAGCAAGTGTTCGTAATGCTGTAGCAGGAAAGCCATTCTCAAATACTTTTGATGAGACCCAAACAGGTCAAGCACTCAATCAACTTTTCAAGACTGGTCGTATCGATGTCGGTACAGGATTCTTGGGTACGGATTACAACTCCGAAGTAGGTAAGGCTTTGCTTCAAGCAAAGATTGCTGCTGGCCCAACCATGAAGGGTGGAGTTCCTTGGACTTATTCCACAGGACTTACACAAGCACTCTTTGACGATCCTGAAACTAAAGCGGCTCGTACATTCCAAGCAGTATCTGGTTTCGTTCTTAATCTTGCAGCAGATCCATTGACCTATGTTCCCGGCGTTGGATTACTCAAGATTGGTAAAGAAGCAGGTAAGTTCGGCGTAACTCTTCGTGTTGGCCCGAAGGCTGCGGCTCGTGCAGCCGAAGCAAAGAAGGCACCAATCAAGGCTGTTATACAAGAAGCCGAAGAGATGGCACCTAAACTTGCAGAGATTCGTGCAGGTGGTAAAGCCGCATCAGGTAATCTCAAGATGCTTGAGGGTGACCTCATCAAACTACAAGATGATTACCAAGCACTTCTTCCAGAGATCTCTCGTAACCGTGATCTAACTTATGCAGCTAAATGGGAAAGCGATATTCTCGATGCTACATACGGAGAACTTGCTACCAAGCGTAATGATCTTTTCTCAGCACTCAAGTCTGAAACTACTCGATCAGAAGGACTTGTCGGCGAAAAGCGTAAGGCAGAAGAACTTATTCAGTTCCGCCTTGGACTTAACAATGCCGGTCGTGCAGCAGATGTACAGGCTGTCCTTGATAAAGGTTTTGATGTAGTAACTCAGTCTGCTGAAACTCTTGTTCGTCAAGAGCAGTTGGCACCGGGTCTTATCCACACAATAGAAGAAGCAGCTCTGAAGAAGGGTGGCAGAACACCAACTCAAGGTATCCGTGATGGTGTTGATGTTGTTGTTCGTGTTGCTGCAAAGCAGAAGCCACAACTTATCAAGTGGACTGGACTTGTAAAGGCTGGAGATTCTCCACAAGCTACTCGTGTTGGTAACGAAATCGGATCTAATCTGATTGATGTTGGCACAGCAGCAGGTGTTCAAGAAGCCAAACTACAGAATGTTCTTGATGTTATTGATACTCCGGGTGCAACTCATGCTGATCTTGTATCAGCAGCACAACGAGCAGGTATAGTAGATTCACTATATCTTGCTTACGAGAGAGCAGGAATCCAAGGCTTTAGTAATGTCGGTGCCACTCGTGGTGTCGGTGGTGGTGGCTTTGCTTACTTCCCACGGACAGTAGATCCATTCGAAGCCAGACTAAGAGATTTTGCTCGTCTTCAAACCGATGCTATTGCATCTCCAGATGTTCGTGACTTTGGAATGCAAGCATTCACAACTCGTATGGGTATCACCCAGCAAGTTGAAGGCATGGCTATGGGTGCAGCAGCTCCTCGTCTTGGTGTTATGGAGCAGATTGCACAACTCGACACACAACTTGCAGAGGTCGAGAAGGTTAAGGTTTTACTTAACGATGAATACTCCAAGGCTAACAAGGCATACCTTGACAACCTCAAGATGGTTGAAGATCGAGTCACAGAACAAAAGGCTTTGCTTGAGCAGATTACTCAGGCTAAGGGTGCAGAACGACTTGCACTAGAAGCAGAGTTTGGTTTGCTTAACATTGGCGAGAAGTCAATCGTCAACTATCAGCAAGCAGCGAAAGCATTCTTTGGCCCATTGGGTCAGAATGTTGCCAAGATGGTTGCCGTTCACTATGGCCCAGAAGATTTCTACGATGTATGGAGAGCCTTCAACAAGGACATTACTGTAGATACAGCCAAGCGTTTGGCTGCTGCTACAACCGAAGTTGAAGTTATCCAGATCCTTGCTCGTGAAGCAGGACTTGATATCTCCACAGGTACTCGTCTTGGTCTTGCATCAGAAGCTCGTGCATTAGAGTTCAAGTCTGGAATCTTTGCACCGCAGTCACTCAAGTTGCATCATGCAGCTTTCGAGAAGTTCTTCCTCGATGCTACAGCCAAAGGCTATAAAGCAATCAAGGATAGTCCTCTAGGTCGTTTTGCACCTACAAAGAACTTGATCCATCTTGATGATGTTGATGAGCTTGTTCGTCAGATGAGTGACACCTTGCCATTCCTTAAGGCTTCTCCAAAGTTACAAAAGGATTCAGTCAAGGCAATGATGTCTGCGACTACATCCACAGAACGCTTTAATATCTTTATTGACACACTTAAATCATTAGTTAAAGAAAAGGCACCTAATCTTACAGAAGAACAGTTGAAACTTCTTGAAGATGCGGCACGAGTATTTAAGAAAGAGCAAGATGCTAACCGAAGGTTTATGGCTCAAGTTGATGGGAACACAGCATCAGGTGCTGAACACATCATCGATGGTCAGAAACTTAAGCTCTCGTCTCTTGACCCCTTACTCGATTCTCAGCTTGCAAACTTTGTTAAGTGGCCTGATATCGACACCTTTAGGCAGGTTACCGGAAAACTCCGTGTCCTATCAAGAAACGCATCAGCCCAACAGTTCCGATCAGTAAGCACCGATCTATTCGATTCGTTTTTCAAGCAGACAGTTCTTGTCTATCGTGTCTCGTATATCATCCGTAACATCGGTGATATGCAAGTTCGTGCATACCTTGGTGGATCTTCGACATTGTTCAACCATCCATTGCAGTTTATCGGCATGATGCTTGGTAACCCAGCAGGTAATAGATCACAGAAGTTCCTTAGTCAGTTCTCTCGATTTGATCGAACAGCACTTGGAACACGATTCGATGAACTTGCCAAAGAGGTTGATGTCTCTGGATTCAAGGGTGCATTGCTTTCTGATGCAGACCAATATGCAGCGATGATGACTCGTGGTATCGGTATGGGTGTCGGTCAAGGAACCATGTCGATGTCTCAAGCACTTCGTACTGGTATGAGATTTATTGACTCTACCGAAAAAGGATTTAATCGTGCATGGGCTGGAGCTTTGCTTCAGTACCGTGAATCATCTCTTGCTCGTCTAGCAGCAGGTGGACTTGGTGGGTATCTCCGTCAACCCGGAGGAAAGCCAAAGTATTGGTTTGCAGAATATCCAGAGTTTCTTGCTAAGAAACAAGCACAAGGTTTTGATCTATCTCGTGATTACGACAAGATGATTGTTGATTTTATGTTCGAAACAAATCAAGGTCGTTTACTTCGTGAACAGATTGCTAAAGTAGATGAGACTAATCGTGCCTTGATGTTAAGTGCAAATGAAGATGTTGCTAAAAAAGCTATGGCTGCATATTTTAGTACAATAACCAAAGGTATCGACAATATTTCAGGTGGCCGCCAAGAGATCCGTGACTTTATTGCCGGCAATCAAATGCGTGATATTGCTGGAAATGTACAGAAGTTTGATCCTAAAGGCATTACCGCTAAGGATGTATGGCTATCTCGTATTCTTAAAGACTATCGCCAGACTACCGATGTATCTAATGCAATCGGTCAGTTGAAACTTCCTGCCGATGACCTTCGTGCTGTTGCCTCACTTCGTGGTCAATGGGATAAAGGTGCAAACTGGTTCTTTAGAGTGTCTGCACAGTTTGAAAAGCGTGGAGCATTAGGCCCAGAGTTCCAGCAACAATACTGGAATGGTGTTGCAGAAAACTTTAACCTTCTTAAGAAAGCAGATGCTGAAGAAGTACTTGCTATTGCTGAAAAAGAACTTCGTGATATTAAAGTTTTTGGAGTCAAGGCTGGTACTACCAACCCAGCGTTGGTTCGTATGCGTGAGGCAATCAAGACTCTCGATGATCGAGGATTTACTGCATCAGATATCAACGATATTGGTATGCGTTATGGTGCAGACCAAGTTCGTAAGCTTTATTATGATGCTACTCGCCAGAAGCAGTATGCAGCTCAGTTCCGTTTGGTTGCACCGTTTATCCAAGCATGGGCAAACACCATTGGTATATGGAGCAAGTTGATTAGCAAGGATGTTGCTAACACATTCCGTCTACAAGGTAAAGCTCGTACATACAAGGCAGCAAATGCTTTCGAGTATCTAACTCAGCCAGAAACTGGCGTTCTTTACGAATGGTCAAACACTAACTGGTCAGATCCATCACAAGGATTTATCTATAAGGATCCAACCTATGGAGATCCAAGACTTGTTATGCCACTTGCTGGCAACATTCTTGGTGCAATGCTCGGTACGGTCACAGGTGAGAAAGTTCCGGGTATGCCGGTATCTCTTTCTATCCCATCGTTGAACCTTGCGTTCTCTAATGAACTATTGCCGGGTGTAGGCCCTGCTATTCAGCTTTCATTGGGTCGATATATCAAGGATCAGAACGGCTGGATTGCCGATCAACTCCGAGACATCATCTATCCATTCGGATCTCCAGAGGGTAAGACAGGAATCGTTGAGACCTTTACCCCAGCATGGGCTTCTCGTATCCTCTACGGCCTTGGTATGGACTCCTATGAGGCAAAGAATGTCTCTACCTTGCGACCATTGATGGCATACCTTGCATCTACTGGTCAGTATGGAGACTTCCCACTTGATGGTCAGGCTCAGGCTAAGTTGCTTGAGGATGCTGGTCGAGTCAACCGAGTCCTTGCTTTGTGGCGTGGTATTACCCAGAATCTATCTCCCGGATCTATCTCTCCACAGATTCTTGCTAAAGACAAGAATGGTGAGTTCCATGTACAGGCATTGATGTTCAATGACTTCGTACAAATCAGAGCAAACAACCCAGACTCATATGAGTTGGCAGTTGCTAAGTGGGCAGATAAGTATGGCTATAACGCTTTGGCAGCTCTTGTTTCAGGAACTCGTGGTGGTATTACACCAACGGATGATGCATGGAAGTTCTATACAGAAAACCGTGGCGATGCCAACCAGTTCCCAAATGCGTTTGCCCTCTTCTTCCCCGGTGGACAATACTCACAAGAGTATGCCAAGTGGCAAGAACAGCGTGGTCAACGCTTCCGCCTAACCCCTGCTGAAATGCAGATGGAAGCGGCTCGATATGTTTACACGGCTCGTAAGGCTAAACTCCAACAGGATATGACAACTGCTGTTCAGCAAGGTGCAGATCCTAAGATGGCTAATCAGGTTTACCTAACTATGAAGTCAGCCCTCGATGATGAGTTTGGTGGACAGCCAGACTTCCGAGCAGCAGGTGTACCTCGTGAGACACTTGTCAAGGAAGTTATTGCTGCATTGGATAATCCAAAGTTTGCAGAGACCGAAGCAGGTAAGGGCTTGGCTAAGTTCTTGCTTTATCGTGAAGCTGCATTGGAATCCGTTGCACAAGCAGGTTTCAAGACTCTAACTGGTAAGTCAGTAGCCAATGTGGCTGACTGGCTGAATCAATCGGCTTATCAAGTTATCGCAGAACACCCAGAGTTCTCTGTAATGTACTGGCGTGTGTTTGCTACCGAGACAGGAAATAGTTAATGGCAGATACAGATAAAGACGGAATCCCAGATTCCATCGATCCACAGCCCACGATACCTAACTCTAATGCTCCTGTCATTCAAGCACCTGCTGTCGGAGCAAACCCATATGCTGGTGCATCTGCATTCCCTGCAAAGGGTACAAATGTATTTAGACCCGGTGTTACTTACACCGATCCAAAGACTGGTAAGAAGGTTGATGTAACTGGCAAGATCTATCAGGCTCTTTACACAGCGACTAACCAAGAAGCAATGCTTATCAAAAATACAGACTTCCTTACAGTTGCCGATCAGAATCAAATCAAAGCACTTATGGTGCAGGGTAACTTCCTAAGCAAGAATGATTTCCAGACAGCATACTGGAGCCAAAAAGATACAGAAGCATTTAGAGATCTCCTTGCAGAGGCTAACTCTGCCGGTGGTATGACATATCAAGAGATGCTAAAGATGATTGCCTCTGGTGAGGCAGCTCGTGGTCAACAAGGCCCAACTAAGAATATCTCTTACAACATCTCTGATCCAGCAGCAGCTCGTGGAATCGTACAGAATGGACTTCGTGCCATCCTCGGTCGTGACCCATCATCTAAGGAAACAAAGATGTTGGTTCAAGCATTGAATGCTGCTGAGAAGGAAAGTCCAACTGTTACTACACAGACTCAGACAGCACCGGGTGTTTACACATCAACCACTACCGGTGGTTTGAATGCTGTAGGAACTCAACAGGTTATCGAAGAAGCCGTCATGGCTAATCCAACTCTTGAGGCTGAAGCAGTCGATAAGAGACTCAACGGATACGGAGACATCATTGGCAGACTGGCAGGTGAGTTCTAATGGCTGAGAATAACAAAGTAGATATCAATAAACTCATTGCTGATGCTAAAAAGAAAGCAGATGAGGCAAAGGCGGCCGCAGCCGCCGCTGCTGCTGAAGCAGCAAAGAAGCGTTCAGAAGATCAATATCAATCTGCCGTAAAGGCTGCATTGTCACAACGCAAGACTCGTATTGAGGGATATCAGCGTTCTCTTGATGAGATGCTGTTCAATATCGAACGATTAGCAAAAGCAGTTGCTGAAGGTCTTGCTACACCGGGAGATCAAAAAGAACTGAAAAGACTTGCATCTTCCTATAACAGCCTTATCGATACTCAAACTTCTTTGATTACCGAAACAAAAGCTCTTACAAATGGTAGTGGAAAACTTGATCTTAAGACTGGCAAAGTAACAGTTGGCAAGACTGGTACAACTACAAGTACTGCAACTTCAACAACAACCACAACTTCTGCTAATACAGTAGGGCTTGGAAGCAGACCATTTGGTGGTCAAGATATTATTAACCCAACGGTTGCTGGCGATCAGACAGTTACAGATGAAACAGTAGTCACTCCAGATGGTAAGAAGAAGGTTGTTAATACTGGTGGAGATAAGACCTATAAAGGAACTGGAACTAAGCAAGATCCACTTACCCTCAATGGCAAACCATTTACCGGCTCTTACAATGGCAAGAAATATACTAACGGTGTAGTTGCCACAGCAGCCGAAGATACAGGTACTGGACTTACTACCAAGCAGGAAGAAGCTCTTGGAACCTATGGATCGAAATATCTCCTAGAGTATTTCAAGATTAACTATCCAAAGATCTACAATGATCTTATTAAGTTTGCTAAAGCAAACGAAAGCCCAACCAATGTTGAAGGCTATCTCCGCAATACCGCTTGGTATACAGATGTAAACCAAAGAGTCAAGGCAACCATTGGTGGCTATGCATTGGCTAACGGACTTACTCTTAGTTCAGATCAAGAGACTCAGTTTAGAGATCAGATCTTGGCTAAGGTTAAAGATCGTGAAGAGGTTCAATATCAGATCCGTCTTCTTGCTATCGATAAGTTCCAGTTAGAGACAACCAAGCCAGACATTGCCCGAGCAATGAAGGCTGGTCTTGATTTCAATCAAGCAGCATCTGACTACATTCAGATTTATCGTGAGAACTTCAATGTTGCAGTATCACAGTTCTCAGTCAATGACCAGTTATTCCAGACATTACTTACTAAGTCTTCGAACATTGCAGACTTCACCAAGCAACTTCGCAGAACTGATAAATACCTTTCTCAGCCACAAGTTCAACAGCAACTCAATGCTAATAAGTTGATGATTACTACTAAGTATCGTCAGTATGGTCTATCTATTACTGATGAAGCTGCATCTAACTTGGCTAAGAATGTTTTCCTTGGAGACTCGAATAACGAGCAGATTGATGAGAACCTTCGCCAACAGGCGATTGCTGCCTTCCCTGCATTCCGTGATCGAATCCTCAATGGAGAATCTCCGTTGGCTATTGCCAGCCCATACATCCAAGCGATGGTTCGTATCCTTGAAATCCCTGAAGGTGGTCTTGATCTTGAGGATCCAACAATCCGTAGGGCTATGCAAGGCAAGGCTATTGCCGATGCAAAAGGCAATACAACTTCATACGAAACAGTTCCTTTGTGGATGTTCGAACAGAGTCTCTATAAGGACAATCGTTGGCAGTACACGGCTAATGCTCGTAATAAAGCAGACACCATTACATTGCAACTCAAAGATATGTTAGGACTATAGGATGGCAGAAACAGTAAGAGTTCAGAGTGGTCAAACCCTCTCTGGTATTGCTAAGGCAAACAACACTACGGTTCAAGCTTTGCTCGATGCTAACCCTAAGTTAACTACTCAAGCAAAGTATAACGATGGTAGAACCCTATTTTCTGGAACTACAATCAAAATCCCAGAACCAATCACTCAGCCAACATCTCCTAACTTAGGCAATAGACCACTTGGCCCATATGTAGATACAACAACTTTATCAGGTATAGAAAAAGCTTCAGGAACTCAAACCTCTACTGGAACTCCAACTGTAACTTCAACAGCAACTGCTACAGCTACAGCAACTTCTACGGCCACATCTACAGCAACTTCTACCTCAACTAATACTGCTACCTCAACATCAACTTCTGGTGGTCGAGTATTCGGTGGATCTCGCTATCAAGGTACTGGTGCAAACCGAGTTCGTTATGACATCTATTTTGAGAACGGCGTAAGGACAGAAGAAGGCCCATTCCCTGATCCTGAAACTGGCGGTGGAATGACCCCAGAAGATGTACAAAAAGCCATTGATGCAGCTATTGCAAAAGCAACTGCTAGTTTCCAAGCACAACTTCAGGCACAACAAGCAGCAGCAGAAAAAGCAAGACTTGACCAACTTGCTAAAGAACGCAAGTCTGCATATGACATCATTACAGAACGATTCACTCAGATGGGTGTTCCAGAGTTCGGTACTGTTATTTCACAGATTTTCAAGGGTGAAGGTGTAGACCGAAGTGGTAAGAAGTTCGATGAAATCCCTACAACCTCAGAAGGTTTCTATCTACAGTTGATTCAGACAGCCCCTTACTATGAGAGATTCGGCAAGGTCAATGAGGCTCGTCTTGCTGCTGGCTATCGAGCATTGGATGAGAAGACCATCGTTGGTATGGAAGATGAGTACCAGAAGGTGCTTACCCAATACAATGCACCAAAGGGTTTCTACGATCAGACAACAGATTTCCAGACATTCCTAAAGAACAACTACACAGCAGTAGATGTAGCAAATGTTTTCCAAGCATACCGAGACTTCGTACAGACAACAGATCCGGGAGTCCGAGGACAACTTAAGACTCTCTTTGGTATCAACGATGACATGATTACTGCATATGCCATCGATCCAGCAAGAGGTCAATCAATCCTTGAAGGTATTGCTGGTAAGAACCTTAATACAGCAGCAGCTCTTCTTGAAGGTCTAACTAAAGAACAAGCAGATATTGCACAGCAGTATGGTGCAGGATCTTTGAACTATGGAACACAACGCCAGAAGTTCTCACAGGTAGCAAAGAACTTGCAGACCTATGGAAACCTTGCCGAGATCTATGGCGAGAACTTCGGAGCCAAGGAAGCAATCGCTGCCGAGTTCGGTGCAGATGTTGCAGCAACAGATGTGATGAACCGACTCAAGGCTACAAACCTTGCACAGTTCTCTGGATCGACAGGTGTTGGTCAAAGAGCATTAAGACAAAGACCAGTTTAGTAAATCGGGTGACTGGCAGACATACAGGTTCGAGTCCTGAACACCCACTCCATCTCTTGAAAGCCGGAACTTGAGGTGAGTATCAGCCCGGAAGTTGGAGCCAAGTAGATTCCCCGATCTATTTGAGGCCAGCGACAAACACAGAAAAAGGGAGTAAGGACAAATGTCCAACTACGAAGACGATGAGGAAGATTTCGAACTAGATTCGAATGATGCATTTTCTCAACTACGCAAGGCTAATAAGCAAAAAGACAAGCAACTGAAAGAGATTCAGCAAGAGCTTGCCGAACTGCGTAAAGAAAAACGAGAACGAACCATCAAAGAAACCCTCACATCTCGAGGAGTGAATCCGAAAGTAGCGGCATTCATTCCGCAGGACATCGACCTCACGGAGGAATCGTTGTCAAACTGGCTTGCTGAAAACGGAGATGTCTTCGGATTCAGTACCCAGCAATCCAATCAAGCAAGCTCTAACTTGCCAGAAGGTTTCAAAGATAACTACATGAAGGCTCAAGCAACCATGGATGCCGGTCTCACAGCCGACAGAGAAAGGTTGATCCAAGCCCAAATGGAAGAAGCAGCCGCTAAAGGGCCAGATGCCCTCAAGCAGCTCTTTGCAGATCTTGGTAAGCAGGGCTACTAACCAAGAAAACAGGAGGTAGTGCCTAATGGCAACTACACAAATCTCAGGTCTTGGTAACTTGGTCGTAAATGCGTATGACACATATGTACGAGCAGCACTCCGTTCACTTCCTGTCATGCGTTCGGTCGCAGACCTACGCCCAGTTTCAATGACCAATCCGGGTACCACACTCAAGTTTGCAGTTTATGACAACTTGACTGCTGCTACCACAGCTCTAACTGAAACATCCGATGTAACTCCAGTTGCATTGGGTAACCCATCTCAAGTTACTGTAACTGTTACCGAATACGGTAATGCAGTTGAGCAAACTGAGAAGGTAAACCTTGCAGCATTCTCTGACATTGACACAATGATCGGTGATGCTATTGCATACAACGCTGCCGATACTCTCGACAAGCTTGTTGCTACCGCCCTTACAGGTGGAACTGTAGTTAAGTACGGCGGAAGCCGTACCTCAACAGGTACACTTACAGCATCTGATGTTCTTTCAACAACAATGCTTCGTAAGGCACAGACCGCCCTTCTTGAGGCAAATGCACAGCCTCGCATTGGCGATCTCTACACCTTGTTCATCCACCCTCGTCAGGCTTTCGATCTTCGTGCAGAAACTGGCTCAGGCGGATTCGTTGACATTCACAAGTACACAACTGAGAATGTTGGCAACCTATTGACTGGCACCATCGGTGTTCTTGAAGGATTCCAAGTTGTTCAGACAACTCGTGTTCCTTCTGCTGCTGAAGGTGCATCATCTGCAACCGTTTACAAGGCTGTTGCAGTTGGTAAGGAAGCTCTTCTTGAGGCTAATGTCTATGATGTACAAACCGTCATTGCACCTCAGATCGACATCCTTCGCCGCAAGTCAGCACTCGGCTGGAAGTATTTCGGTGGCTGGGGCATCTTCCGTGATGCAGCAGTTTCCCAGTCACGATAACGTCCGGTGCATCTGCTCTTTAATCTGAGCTAAATAGTTGAGGGGGTGGGGCAACTCACCCCCTCTCTACAAAGGAGAGATATGGCTACTTACACCTTTTACCCACCGCAAGTGATGGAAGGTTTTCCACTACGAGACAAGTGGTGGAGAAGAGTTGTATCTCCAAGAGGTGTAGCAGTATTGATTGATGGATCCACAGTCACTACATCTCGAGCAGTAACAGAAGATGAACTGGATTCATACGATTATGTATTTCTTGGCGGAAGAAACCACATCGTTAGCGAAGCGGTTAAAGATGTTTTAGTGGGTCTTGGTTATACAATAAAGACTCAAGCGGAAGCCGATGCTGCATCGGATGAAGCACATAGTGGATTTCTAGTATTGAGGTCATAATGCCGTGTAGGACAGGTTGCCCGACTCAGGATCATGCTAACTGGGGAGAATGCCTAAAGGCATCTGGGTTACAGATCAGTACAGGTGATGCTAATAGCAAACGAGTAATGTCTCAGAAGGCTTGGGATAATGAACTTAACGCCTATAAGTCAGCGATAGACCAAGGCATTGAACCAGCAACAACAAACATGGCAGACATTAGAGGTGCTGTTGAGTTATCGAATATGACTGGTAAAGCATTCGATGCCAACACTAATAGTTTTAAGGACTAACAATGACAACCATCGTGGGAATCCAAGGCAAAGGCTGGGGCCTTATAGCAGCGGATTCATTGATGGTTGCAGGTAGCCAGAAGTTTGCAGCTACTGGAATGGATAAGGTTATAGAAAAAGGCGAGTATGTCTTTGCCTTTGCTGGCGATGCTATTGCCGGGGATATTGCCAACTTCTGTTGGATCCCACCGAAACTACCAAAGGTAGTTAACCTAGATAAGTTTATGATGACAGACCTTTTGCCATCACTTCGTCAGGCTTATACTGACTATGGCTACGATCCTTCCCCAAAGAAGGAAGACGGTATGCCAAATGAGGATGCAGGATTTGATGCCCTCATCTGCCTTCGAGGCAAGATATATCAGATAGACAATGACTTCTCGTGGTGTCGAGATGATCGAGGAATCTATGCAGTTGGATCCGGTGGATCTTATGCATTGGGATCATTGGCTAGAGCAACACTTTCCCCAACGAATACGAAACTTGCGGTTACAGAAGCTCGCAAGGCTATAGAGATTTCCGCCTCATTTGATATCAATACAGGTGGGAAGACAAAGATCATCACACAGAGAGGAAAGACAGATGTCAGTAAAAGGCGAAAAGTACAAGTCTAAGTCTGCAAAGATGAAGCACGAAAAGTCTGAAGGCAAGAAAGAACGCATGATGGAGTACGGCAAAAAAGGTAAGAAGAAAGCCGGAAAGAAGAAGAAGTAATGAAGAAGCCAGCCAAAGTTAAGAAGGTTATGAAGGAGTTCAAATCTGGAACCCTTCACTCTGGCAAGAAAGGCCCTGTAGTTAAGAGCCGTAAGCAAGCCATTGCCATTGCATTATCCGAGGCAGGAATGTCTAAGAAGGGTAAGAAGCGTGGCGGAAAAAAGAAGTAAGGCTGATCCCAGACTTAAGAGGGCTGGAGTATCTGGCTATAACAAACCAAAGAGAACTCCTTCTCACCCAACCAAGTCTCATGTTGTCGTAGCCAAAGAAGGATCGAAGGTAAAGACAATCAGATTTGGTCAGCAAGGTGTAACAGGAGATAAACAGCCAACCAAACGACAGAAGTCGTTCAAGGCTCGTCATGCAAAGAACATTGCTAAGGGCAAGATGTCAGCAGCCTACTGGGCAGATAAGGTGAAATGGTGAAGAAGAAAGCATTCTGGGATAAGAAGAACCCAAAGAAGAAATCAACCAAACTAACTCCTGCTCAAAAGGCTAAGGCTAAGGCTCGTGCCAAAGCTGCTGGTCGCAAGTATCCAAATCTTGTAGACAACGCAGCAGTATTGAGAGGAAATAAGTAATGGCGACAGGCACTAACGGAAGTACATTTACGGCAGAACTCAATCGTCTAGCCAATGGTGGTACCTATCCAGCGTTACAAGATTATGTAGATGATGCATTGGCTGCTAACACTTGGGCTGGCACTACTGGTCTGGATGTCGTTGGTGCCTTGAATGTCAAGGCTGGTAACACCAGACCTAACTACAAAGATCTTCGTGGTGTATGTAATCAACTAGGTAGCACAACCGACAAGGCTCCTGCTGCTGCCCTAAGAGCAAGGTCGTCATAATGTCAACAACTTTTGGACAACTCATTGACAAGGTTGCCTTCAATATCCAAAGCGGTGCAGCAGCACAAGAGACTGCCACATGGATCAATCAGGCTGCTGGAATCACATCATCTGCAACTTCATTCATTGTGAATGAAACCAACCAGATGGGCCGTGGTCTTATTGAGATTGGTGATGAACTCATCTATGTGGATAAAGTCGATAACCTAACTAAGACGGTAACTGTTGCCCCATGGGGTAGAGGATTCCGTGGCACCACAGCAGCTTCTGCTGCTAATAATGCCAAGGTGGTTATTGCTCCTATGTACCCACGAGCATTGATTAAGCAGTCAATCAACGACACTATTCAGGCTTCTTACCCAGAACTCTTTGGAGTAGGAACTCATACATTTTCTTTTAACTCTGCCGTAACCACATACTCACTTCCTGCTGCTGCTGAATATATTCTTGATGTTAAGTGGCAAACCATTGGATCGACTAAAGAATGGCTCAATGTTCGGCGTTATGATTTTGACAAGGTAGCAAATACAACTGAGTTTGCTAATGGTAAAGCCATCAATATCTTTGACTCCATTGATCCGGGTCGTACTGTACAAGTTGTTTATTCCAAGGCTCCGTCTTCTTTTACATCAGATAGCGATGTCTTTGAAACCGTTACTGGTTTTCCATCAAGTGCAGTTGACTGTATTGCATACGGTGCAATGGCTCGACTACTTATGAATGTCGATGCTGCACGAGTCAATGCACAATCTGTCGAAGCAGATATGCTCGACCAATCCAAGCCTGTAGGCGTTGGATCATCTACTGCTCGTTTCTACTTGGGTCTATACACACAGAGACTCCAGCAAGAAGCGGCAGGACTAAGAGATCTTTATCCTCCCCGACTCCACTATAAGAGGTAACGAATGGCACAAACACGATACTACGCCTCCACGGCAAAGCAAGCCTCGCTATCATCCTCGGTCGATGGTGTTGTTACATCGATTACCTTGGATCTAACGACTGGCTTCCCATCTAACTATCCTTACTCTTTGGTTATCGATCCAGATACCAACAAGGAAGAAATCATCACCGTTGGTTCATCTGGTGGTGGAACAACTCTCAATGTCACTCGTGGTGAAGACGGTACCTCTGCTGTTGCCCACTCTGCTGGTGCAACAGTTCGTCATATCATCTCTGGTCGTGACTTTAATGAGTTCTCTGCTCACATTGGTTCTTCTGGAACACCAACAACTGCTGGAGTCCATGGTGTTACTGGCAATGTTGTAGGCGATACAGATTCACAGACTCTTACAAATAAGAAGTTAACCTCTCCAGAAATCCTTGGGTCAGGAATCGTATTCGAAGGTGCAACAGCCGATGCTTTTGAGACAACACTTACTGTTGTCGATCCAACGGCAGATCGAACAATCACTCTTCCTAATGCCACAGGTACTGTAACCCTTGATGGTGTTGCATCTACCCTGACATCTAAGACTCTATCTAGTGCAACTCTTGGAACAGATCTTGCAGCAGGTGGATACAAGGTAACTGGTCTTGGTACACCTTCTGCTAATACGGATGCCGCAACTAAGGCTTATGTAGATACTCAGGTATCTAACCTTGTTGATGCAGCTCCGGGTGCCTTAGATACCCTTAATGAACTTGCTGCCGCAATCAATGATGATGCAAGCTTCTCAACCACAGTAACAAACAGTATTGCTACTAAGGTTGCCAAGGCTGGCGATTCAATGACCGGTGCCTTGTCAATGGGTAATAACAAAATCACCGATCTTGCAAGCCCTACTGCCTCTACTGATGCTGTGCCTAAGTCTTACATCGATACAGTATTCGGATCGACTTCTTCAGCAGCAACCTCGGCTACATCAGCCGCTAACTCTGCTACAGCCGCTGCATCCTCTGCGACAGCAGCAGCAACAAGTGCATCATCTGCTTCGACATCAGCATCTTCTGCCGCTACATCGGCTTCATCTGCGGCTACCTCTGCTACTTCAGCAGCCAATAGTTATACCTCGATTACAGGTTTAACTGGTGCTGGCATTGTCCGTGATATGGGAACCATTACTGAGTCTGATACGACTACAACTACCTATATCAATATAGCAACGATTGCATCCAATGCGTCTACATCTGCTGCTAGTGCAGCGACATCTGCAACATCGGCTGCAACAAGTGCTTCCTCAGCTTCTAACTCAGCATCATCTGCTGCAACATCAGCTTCTAGTGCAAGCACTTCTGCTTCATCTGCTGCCACTTCAGCATCGTCAGCAGCCACATCTGCTACCTCTGCTGCTAACTCAGCAGCGGCGGCTGCTAGTGCAATCCAAGCAACTATCTTTGATGCTAAAGGTGATTTGATTGCGGCTTCTGCTGCTGATACAGCAGTTCGAGTTGCTGTTGGAACTAATGGACAATACCTCAAGGCTGATTCAACAACGGCTAGTGGACTCGCTTGGTCAACAGTAGATGCCCTTCCTTCACAGACTGGTAACTCTGGTAAATACTTGACAACCAATGGAACGAGTGCATCATGGGCAACCATTGTTACTGATCCATTGACCGATATCTTTATGATGATGGGAGCATAAGAATGCCAGCATTCGCAATCCAACTGCGTAGAGGAACAACAGCCCAACACGCATCATTTACAGGTTTAGTCGGTGAAGTAACTATCGACACCGACAAAGACACACTCGTAGTACACGATGGTGTCACGGCTGGAGGATATCCTTTAGCTAAAGCAAGCGATGCCGCAAGTAGCGGTCTCGATCCATTCCTTCTGATGGGAGCATAATCAATGGCATACAAGATACTAGGTCGTCTTGCTTCGGCAGCGACTACAGAGGAAACCCTTTATACGGTTCCTTCATCTTCAGCAGCAGTAGTTTCATCCATCGTCATTGCTAATCGATCAGCATCTTCTCGTACATATCGTTTGGCTGTTAAGCCAACAACTGGTACGACACTTGGTAACGATCATTACTTAGCATACGATGTAACAATCGCAGCAAATGACTCTGTAGCATTAACTCTTGGTATAACTCTTGCCGCTGGAAATACAATAAGTTGCTATGCATCTGCGGCATCTTCTTTAACTTTCCAAGCATTTGGTTCCGAACTAGCGGCTTAATCTGAATAGGACACTCAATGGCTATTTCAAAGTTTAGTACATCTCGTTTTGGATCTGGCATCCGTAAATACACCACATTTATTGGAACCGACCCAGTAGCACCGACCTTTGAATACTTAGTCGTTGGTGGCGGTGGTGGAGCTGGTGGTAAAGCAAGCGGTAACTGGGAAGGAGCTGGTGGCGGAGGTGCTGGTGGCTACCGTTGTTCAGTTTCTGGAGAAAATACTGGTGGTGGATTATCCGCAGAACAACCAATAACAATATCTAGTGGAACTACATATACCGTAACTGTTGGTAGTGGTGGAGCAGGGTATTCATCAAACGGAGCTTATCGTTGGGCTTATGACGGTTCACCTTCGTCAATAACTGGAACTGGCATGGCTGCCATTGTTGCAGTTGGTGGTGGTGGCTCAGGCTCAGATGGATCTAATGGTCGTATGGGTGGCTCTGGTGGCGGTGGTGGCGGTTCAAACGGTGCTGGCGGAACCAATGTCTACGGTCAAGGCTATTCAGGTGGTACTGCAAATGCTAGTGGTTCTAGTGGTGGAGGCGGTGGAGCTAGTGCTGCTGGAAGCGTTGCTTCTGGTGGCGGTGCAGGTGGAGCAGGTGTTGCTTCATCTATTACTGGTTCGTCTGTAACAAGAGCTGGTGGCGGTGGAGGTGGTGCTTACAACACAGGAACTGGCGGATCCGGTGGATCCGGCGGTGGTGGTGCAGGAACTAAAGATGCTACTGGCGGAGCTGGAACTGCTAACACAGGTGGCGGTGGAGGAGGAGTAGGTGGTCAAGCAGCCGCTGCTTATTCAGGAGGTGCTGGCGGTAGTGGAGTAGTAATCATTCGATCTACTACACAGGCTGCATCTACAACAGGATCTCCAACATCAACTACTTCTGGTTCTTATTACATCTATACCTTTAATGGTAGTGGGAGTATTACTTTCTAATGTCAACTAAACCATTTTCTTCTTCTTCTGTTAAGTCTGGTTTGAAAGCAGCAAACTTCAAAGGTCAAGGTGCTACCGCATCTACATCTGGTGTTGAGATTGAATATCTTGTTATTGCTGGCGGTGGTGGTGGTGCTTACGACAACGGTGGTGGCGGTGGAGCAGGTGGCTATCGTTGCAGCGTTGTTGGAGAAAACTCTGGTGGCGGTGCTTCTGCTGAACCAAAGGTTAGATTACAAACTGGAACTTCTTATACCGTAACTGTTGGCGGTGGTGGTCAAGGATGTAACCAAATTGGAACTCTTGTTGATAATACAGATGGAAGTCATTCTTACATAGCAGGTACTGGCATTACTCCAATAGTTTCTGTTGGTGGTGGTAAAGGTGCAAGGTCTGTATGGAGTGCCGTACAAGGTGGTTCTGGTGGAGGAATGCACCGAAACAATGCTAATAGCACTTCTAATAAAGCATCTGGTTTAGCAGGTCAAGGCTACGGTGGTAGCGATGGATACTCAACTATTATCGGTGGCGGTGGCGGTGGTGCTGGTGGTGCTGCTGTTAACGCAACAAGCAGTAAAGGTGGCAACGGTGGTGCTGGTGTAGCAAGCAGTATTACAGGTTCATCCGTTACTCGTGGTGGCGGTGGTGGTGGTGGTGCAGAAACTGGTTCAATACCCGGCGGTGATGGTGGCTCAGGTGGCGGAGGAGCCGGTGGATCAAGAGGCTTAGGAACTACAGCAGGTGGAGATGGAACTGCCAATACTGGCGGTGGTGGTGGTTGTACCGAATATAACACTGGCGGTAGTACTCGTACAGGTAATGGTGGTAGCGGTGTTGTTATTATTCGTGCAACACAAGCAGCTTCTTCTACAACTGGATCACCAACCTATACAACATCAGGATCATGGCATATTTACCAGTTTACTGGTTCAGGATCGATTACTTACTAAGGAGAAACATGGCACATTTTGCTGAAATAGATCACAATAACAATGTAATCAATGTTGTTGTTGTCAACAATGATGTCATTACTATCGATGGTAATGAATCAGAACAAGCAGGTATTGACTTTTTGACTGGTTTATACGGTCACTCAAACTGGAAACAAACTTCTTACAATGGAAGTTTTAGAAAACAATATGCAGGAGTTGGTTGTACATACAACCAAGAACTAGATATGTTTATATCTTCAAAGCCATATAAGTCTTGGACATTAGATTCCAATGGGGATTGGCAAGCACCAGTTCCAATGCCACAAGATGGTCAAAGATATAACTGGGATGAAGAATCTCAAACTTGGAATCTACACATATAGTTCGAAACAGGGGCAGTTTAGAGAGTGTCCTCGCCCAATGTCGTAAGGGAGAACTCTCACCTATTTTTTTAACCCAAGGAGTCAGGTGTGGTAATCAAGGTATCTAAGTCGCCAGACATTACAGAGACAGTTATCTACGACCTCACCGGTCGTACATCTCAGTACTACGATCCAGATACTTATGCCTTTGATGTAGCTGTAGGTGGTTTGCCATTCCTCTACAACATCACAGATGCAATCCCATACCGTAGATCGACTGCCCGATGGAAGTATGAGCGTGTTGACCAAGCCAGAGAGCCGGGTGAACAGACCCTTGACTCAGGTCTTTGGGTTCGATCTCAGACATCGTGGCACCTTGGTGCAGGTATCGAGTTCCAAGAAGCTCTCGAAGGTAATCCTGATCTTCTTCGTTTCCGTTATTACACATCCACAGGTATTAACCCATGGAACATCGGTGAACTATCTCTTCTCAAGGACACATCTAAACTTTACAATGTAACCTCTACATCGACTACTGCTAGAACTATTGCTTTATCTGCAACTCTTAATGGAACAGATAATGTTATTGCGGTCAACTGCACAGCAACATCAACATCTTCATCTGCGGTTCGTGTATCTAAGGTTACCTCTGCTGGTACTGCAACCACAGTTCTAACTGGTGCAAACATATCTGCTGAAATCTTGGCGGCTGAGACAGACGGATCCTCTCTCTATCTTGCTACTGCTGACTATATCTACGATATCGATCTAACTGCCGGTAGCCCAACGCTTCACTCTCACTATCACATTGCATCTATTGCATCAGCTTCTGCTGTTACATTGAAGTATGTTAAGAACCGAGTGCTTGCTGGTATCACCTTTGCTTCAGGATCAACCATTGCCGGTGTCTATGAACTACCATTCTCTGGCGGTCATGCTGGTGCTGCATCAAATCTTTCATCTGTCACAGCCATTGCTAATACCACTACGGTACCAATAGGTTGGAAGTGGACAGGTATAGCAGATGGTAGAGGTGCCATCTATCTATCTGGATATGCCGGTGATAAGTCTGCAATCTTCAAAGTTCAACCTGATGCAACTACAGGTAACTTAGGAGCTGCTATCTCAGTAGCAGATATCCCATTGGGTGAAACTGTTAGAACTTTATTTGGTTATCTTGGTACTTATCTTGCTATTGGAACATCTCGTGGTGTTCGTATTGCTGCCATTGCTGATGATGCAACCATTGTCTATGGCCCTATCATTTTTCAAACAGATAATCCTGTGATCTCTTTTGCAGCTCGTGATTCTTATATCTGGGCTGGAGTTAAGGCTGGAATCGGTGGTGCCTCTGGTACTTATCGAATCTATCTTGGACAACTATTAGATGATGGTGGCTATCCATATGCCACCGATATCTATGCTGCTGGTACTACCGGATCGGTAGACAATATGGGATTCTTCCCAACAACTGGTCAGTTATTCTTCTCGATTACCGCAAGCGGTATCTGGATTGAACACGCTACTCAGTTGGTATCTGAAGGAACTATCCAAACTGCAATCGTTAACTGGGGTACTCTCGAGAAGAAAGCGTGGAAGCGTGTTCGTATCGAGACCGATACCCTTGAAGGAAAGATAGAAGTCTATGCTGATGCCATTGAGGGAAGATCACAGATTGTTACCTTAACTGAAGGTAATGAATACAACACAGACTTTGATCTATCGGCGGCTTATCTAACGCCACAAGTCAACGGACAGTTGACCTTCTCTCTTTATCGTAAATCAACAGATGTGACAAAGGGTGCAATCCTTAAAGGTTATGCCATCAAGGCTATCCCTTCACCTACTAGATCTCGTCTAATCCAGATGCCTTTAATGTGTTATGACTTCGAGACCGATCGAAGAGGTGTTCGATTCGGTGTTGAAGATGGAGCAAAGATCCGTATCGCAGCCCTTGAATCTCTTGAGTCAAGTGGCTCTACCGTTCTCGTACAGGATTTCACCTCTGGTGAAAACTTCGATGCTGTCATCGAAGAAATCGCATTCACTCGCATGACTCCGCCATCTCAGAATAATGAGAACTTTGGAGGAATCATCACTATCACAATGAGAACGGTTGTCTAATGAACTACATGGACTGGGCTGGCCTTGCGGTCGCCGTAACAACAATCGTCACCGCATTCGCTGGTGCAATCCGATGGTTAGTCAAGCACTACCTAAATGAACTAAAGCCAAATGGTGGATCAAGTATCCGAGATAAAGTCGATAGGCTCGAAGCAAAGGTTGATAAACTATACGAGTTTCTGATTCAGAAATGAGTTACCCAAACTGGTTTGCCAGTTATGCAGTAGCTTACTTCGACAAACACTTAGCAAGATTTAAGGATCAAGAGAACTTACACTTTCTCCAGATTGGTGCATTCACCGGGGATGCCAGCCTTTGGCTGGTTCAAAACATTCTTACTGGTAAGGGATCAGTCCTTGTCGATGTAGATACTTGGCAGGGATCCGATGAGGAAGCACATCACCAGATGGACTTTTCAGATGTCGAGAAGACCTACGACTGGAAATTGAAAGATTACCCACGAGTAATAAAGGTCAAGCAGACCAGCCTTGAGTATCTGACCACCTCCGATGAGACTGAGGTCTATGACTTCATCTATATCGATGGTGACCATACAGCCCAAGGGGTCTGGCAAGATGCCAGCCTTGGCTGGAAAGCCCTTAAACCCGGCGGAATCATGGCCTTTGATGATTACCTATGGGGAGCTGAGTTACCCCTTGAGAAGCGGCCACAGCCAGCCATAGACCTATTTCTGACCCTGCTCAAGGATCAGATAGAACTACTAGATACAGGATCCCAAGTATGGATAAGGAAGCGATAAATGACAACTGTTGCAAAGACGGCGACACTTGCTGCCAAATCATTATTGAAGGAAGCCACCAAGCGGTGGCCAAAGAGGGCGAAAGCCAGCGATGGATTACTGCCTTCGGCTGCACATCTTGCGGCAAGTCCTAACTCTGACCACAACACAGGACACGCAGTCGATCTAACCCACGACCCAAAGTCTGGAGTAGACTGTCATGAACTGTTTCAGAAGTTCAAGGATGACAAGAGGGTTGCATACTTGATCTTCGATAGCAAGATCTGGTCTCGTGCCAGAGCAAGTGAGGGAGACCGCCGGTATACCGGATCGAACCCACACTCAAAACATATGCATATATCCATCGATCCAAAGCATGACAAAGATACAAGCTCTTGGTTCCCTTGGAAAAAGAAACCGGTGTTCACTTCGCCGGATGCTGTTATTCAAAGTCTGAAGAACCGCAACCCACAGAAGTGTGAAGTACCAAGTCCAAAGGAGGACTAAATGGAAAAGATCAAATCATTCATCCACCGCAATCCTGCTCGAGTTGCAGCGTTTGTATCTTCAGCAGTTGCTTTGGTTGTCAGCTACATCTCCCCAGATATCCCAGTAGAGCAAGCAGTTATCTTTATCTTGTCTTCATTGGGTCTAGGTGAGTATGCTCAGAGAGTCGAGAACGATAAGACGGAAGCAGCCCTATGGACTGATCCTGAAGATCTCGATGACAACAACTAAATACTGGTAGTACAAGAGATGGGCCACCTTCGGGTGGCCCTCTTTTTTGTGCCTAAAAACTACACCGGTAGGAGAGCTTTAAGAAATGCCCCCCTACCCCCCATAAAAAACTTATGGTTGGTTAGGTGCTACACCGTATAGTGTCGCCTTGAAGTTTCTGCCCCACCCCCGAAGGGGTAGGCAAACAATACCACGACACACCGAAATCCCACACTTTGTCAGACCCTTGTGCCACACTTATTCCATGAGTGAAAAACTTGTCGAGGTCGACAACATCTATGCTCAGATGTCTGAGCTGTCGGAGACTTCGTTCCGCCCACATCCTTGGGTCATGGGATTTTCCTATGGCAGAGATGGTGGGATATCCGTCTGGTGGGATC